>Ga0209426_1000050_pt1 | contig 221454 bp, 273 predicted proteins | sample Deesub1362B_J571_FD_187697 | JGI IMG/M metagenome (GOLD analysis project Ga0209426, IMG submission 187697) | Deep oceanic, basalt-hosted subsurface ecosystem from Juan de Fuca Ridge flank, Pacific Ocean, CORK Borehole 1362B_J2.571 (SPAdes)... ...
CATTCCAAATCTAAGCCAGTTCTTCGAAGAAAAGCTCATTGAGTTCTTAAAATATCTGAATCGCCCGATAACAAAAGATTTTTATGGGTCCGCCCGGATTCGAACCGGGGACCTCCTGCGTGTGAGGCAGGCGTCATCACCACTAGACCACGGACCCTTAAAAACTCCATATCAATTTGAACTATATTAATTTGATGTCCTAAACCTTTAATTTTTTATAGAAATGATTATATACGACATCGCCAATAAGTGGAAAACATGTCTATGAAGTTTTTCTCCGAGAAAATTATAGGAGGGGATTTCCCGGAGGGTTCGATGATCCTCATAGCCGGGGAACCCGGAACTGGAAAGACAATTTTTGTCTCTTCTCTCGTTAACGAAAAGCTTTCGGAAGGAAAAAAGATTCTTTTTGTCTCATTTAACGAGACTGAGAAGGAGTATTTTGAACTCATGAAAAATATAGGGCTCAAATTTGATAAGGAGAACTTCAAATACATTGAACTCTTTACAGCTGGAAAAGAAGTTGCAAAAGCCCAACTGGGATTTATTTACGAGGAAATTGAAGATTTCCACCCAGATATCATTGTGATAGATTCAATAACCTCACTTCTTAGTGTTTTCGGAAGAGAAAATGTAAGAAGTTTCCTTCATACGAGTCTTGGGAAGTTTGTGAAGAAGGTTGGAGCGACAGCATTTCTCATTGCGGAAAAACCGCTGGAGTCTCGCGGACTCGGTTATGGGATTGAGGAGTTCGTGGTTGATGGGATCATCATCTTGAAATATGAGAAGCATGGGGAGCATTACAGAAGAGTGATGGAAATACCGAAGATGCGAGGTAGAAAAATCAGAAAACCGTCGTATGAATATGCCATAACCGATAAAGGATTTGTGTTCTTCGATATTCCAGAACTTGAGAGGACCTACAGAGAGATTACCTTTGAAAGAGTTACAACTGGAATCGAAAAATTTGATGAATTGGTTGGAGGCGGATTTTATCGCGACTCAATAACTCTAGTTATAGGAAATACGGGGGCTGGAAAAACAACCTTTGGAATCCACTTCACCTACAGAAATGCTGAGAATGGAAAAAGAGCGCTTTTTGTTAGTTTTGAAGAGAATGAAAATGCCATTCTCAGAGCGATGAAGAGTTATGGAATGGACTACGAGAGTGTGAAAGAGAATCTCAGAATTGTGAGTTGGATTCCAGAAGCGCAAAGCCCGATAAGTTACTTTGTTGATCTTCTCGAAATAATAGATAAGTTTAAAGCGGAGGTTATCTTCATTGACAGTCTCTCCGCTCTTAAAGAGCGCATGAATGATGTGGAGCTCAGCAAACTGATGAGATATCTTCAGCTCATGATAAAGAAGAACAACATCACGATGGTTATGACGATGAATCTTGATGGAGAGCTCAGTAGAATACCACAAACAGGTGTGAGTACCCTTTCAGACAATCTAATCCTTTTATGGAACGAGTTTGAGGATGGAGAGATCATTAGGAGGCTGATTGTGCTCAAAACAAGAGGGAGTGATCATTCGAGAAGGATCCATAGATACGAGATTACCAAAAAAGGAATCGTATTGGTGTAGGGAGGGGTTTAAAAATGATGGAATCGCTAAAAGATGTGATTGTTGCAGCTGTAAGAAAAGCTGCGAACAAAACAAATCCAGCGTTTGAAGAAGTTCTAGAAACCCATCTTAAGAGAAACCTTGGAGCAGGATTTGAGATCGCTTATGAGGATCCAAAAAAATTTAAGGAAAGTCTTAGAGATCTTTTCGGAGAGTATAGTTCGAGATTCTTTGAGATACTCGTGGTAAATGAAGTTATAGAAACGCTAAAACTTGCAGAAAAACCAAAGAGTCTTGAGGAGCTAATAGATCTTCTAAGCTGGTGGGAAAGATAAATTAAAATTGTCCTATTTTTCTTTTTACTTCCAAAACTCTTATATTTCTATAACGAGAAAATTTCTTCTTCGGAGTAGATTGAAATGAACAGAATCAGTACAGGGATTGAGGGACTTGATAAACTTCTTAATGGGGGACTTATACCAAAAAGAGTCTATCTTATCAGCGGTCCTCCGGGAACCGGAAAAACAACCTTAAGTTTGCATTTTCTAAACGAAGGAGCGAAAAAGGGAGAAAAAGTTCTAATGATATCCCTAATGGAATCTGAAGAGAGCTTGAGAAGGACAATTGAGCATTTCAAAATGGAAGACTCTATCGAAATTCTTGACTTGAGTCCCTCAATTGAGCTGATGAAGGATGGAATCCATCTCTTCGGGGAAGAGCCATATGATGGGGCTCGTTTAACAATTAGAAATGCTATAATTGAAAAAATTGAATCAGTAGGACCTAAAAGAGTTGTAATAGATGGAACAAGTTCTCTTAGAAGTCTTCACTCAGACATCTACTTATACAGACAGCAGATTCTCTCTCTACTGAGATATCTCCTTTCGAAATCTGCAACCGTAATGTTGGTTTCAGGAGTTACAGAAGAAGTGAAAGATGATGACCTTAGATTAATTGCAGATTGTGTTATCTCGATAAAGAAAGATGAGGAATCCGGTGAACTAAAGATAGGTGTATTGAAATACAGAAACTCGAGACATGAAAGAGGATATCACCATATGAAGATTGATGAGGAAGGGATTACCGTCTATCCTCGAATTCATCCACAACGATTCTTGAAGAGTTTCGAACTCGAGAAAATTCCTTCAGGAATATCTGAGCTCGATGAGATGATGAGAGGAGGGATTGAGAGAGGAAGTGTCACTATTGTCGGTGGCCCTCCTGGGATAGGAAAGAGCACGTTAATCTCTCATTTCATAAAAACAGCGGCAGAAATGGGTAATAACTCTGCAATCTATCTCTTTGATGAAAAACTTGAGATGATGCTGAAAAGATGTGAGAACACCGGAATTCCAATGAGAGAAATGATAAAAGAGGGGAAGGTTCTCATCAGAGAGATCGAACCTCTTGAGTACACCTCGGAAGAATTTACTCACCTCGTATTGAAGGAGACTGAGGAGAGAGATCTTAAGGTGGTTGTGATTGACAGTCTTGATGGGTATGAATGAACTCTCTATAAGAGGAGAAGATCTTGATAGAAACCTAAGATCTCTTTGTAAAGCTCTGACGAACATGGGAATTGCAGTTTTTCTTGCTAATGAAGTAAAAGAACTTGAGGAGGTCGTGATAACCGAGAAGCACATTAGTTATTTTGCCGATAATATAATCCTCATGCGCTACATATCACCCAGTGAGAGAGACTCAGAAATCAGAAGACGTCTGGGAATTCTGAAGATGAGAACAAGTGATTTTGAAAGAAGAGTTGCAGAATTCGAGATTACAAACGAGGGCTTGAAGCTCAAGGAAATAGTCACGGAATGATCTCAGTTGTGTTCGGATATTTTGGATATTTCAGCAACTCTTTTGGGAGATGTTTTAATATTTCGTCTTTTCTCTCAAGTAAAACATCAATAAGATTCTTCGCGGTGGAGCAAACAAGCTCAAAACCTTTCTGACCCCAAAAACGTTCTCTGTTAAAGAAGAGACACCTACCGCCGCAAAAACTGAAATACTCGCATTCTGGACATGGATCAATAATCTCTACGCTTTTTATTCTCCCCTCATAAATAGTTCCTAGTTCGTTCCACTCGAAATCTGGACAAATTGGACATGCGAGTATCCTTCCGTCTGGTGTTATTGCAAAAGAATTGAACCCTGAACCACAAGGAGGATGATCGTACCCTCTTTCCATCGCAGAGAGGACTCCAAGAAAAGGAACAACTCCGTGCACTATTCCTCTTTTCATCTCTTCCAGCCAGAAGTCAACAAGTTTTCTGATATCTCTGTTATACCTTTCTGTCCAGCTCTTAAATTCCTTCCAAATTCCTTCATTACTCCAAATAGCATCTATCTGCCAGTGAACATGAGTGAAGATATTGAGGGAGAGAACATGAAGAACATCTTTGAAGATCTCTGTTCTCTGAGTTGCGACCATTCTAGCTATGAGTTCACCATGGAAGCTCTTTTTAAGGCTTCTTACATTTTTGAGAACCCTATCATAACTCCCTTCTCTGTAAAAATCGTGAACTTGTTTTCTACCGTCGAATGAGACTAAAATCGTGGAGAACTTACTCAAATAATCCCTTTCGAGAGAGTTAAGAAGAGTGCCGTTTGTTTGAAGGATGAATCTCTTTGCCTCTATCTCATCTATCACCTTTTTCATCATTTTCACTTCTAATAGAGGTTCTCCGCCGTAAAAGGCTATGATGGGCTCTTTATCAGTAGAAAGGAAGTCCCGAAGATCTTTCAGCTCGTAAGTTATCTTCTCACTCATCAATCCTTTTTCAAAACCTCCACAATATTTGCACCTGAGATTGCACCTCGGAGTAAGAATGATGAGATAAAGCATAGATACCCTCCTCTTTTTTGAGAAGATTTATATTTGAAGTTCTCATTGAAATCCCCTTTGATTAATTCTGTGAGGCGATGAGTTGGAGAGAACTACTGAAGGTGTTCGAATATTAACTGGCGAGCCCGAAAAGGCGATAGTAAAGCTTTCTATTCCGATGATGATAGGGATGCTTCTTCAGACAATCTACAACCTTGCTGATGCTATATGGATCTCCGGGTTAGGACATGAAGCTCTCAGCGCAATCGGAATTTTCTTCCCGATTTTCATGGGAATTGTGTCACTCTCTTCTGGGCTAAGTATAGGAGTTAGTTCAGCAATTTCAAGAAGAATAGGAGCAAAGAATAGAGAATCTGCAAATAGATGCGCCTCTTACGGCTTGAGTCTCTCGCTTATCCTTGGAATATCAATAACACTTCTCCTTCTGGCAACCATGGAGAAAATAATTGATCTAATGAGTGTTGAGGATTTGGTGGCATCTTTAACGATGATTTATTCGAAAATCATCATATCGGGGTCTATTTTCCTCGTTCTCAGCATGATGCTTGGAGGAGTTTTACGAGGAGAAGGAGATGCAAAAAGATCCACTTATGCTCTCGCTTTCGGCTCCATCCTTAACATTATACTTGATCCGATTTTCATTTACCTTCTCGACCTCAGGATCGCGGGAGCCGCATACGCCACGGTGCTCTCGATGATTCTCTCCAATGTTCTCCTTCTATACTGGCTTTTTGGAAAGAAGGATAGCTTCATTGAGATCTCCTTCATAAAACTCTCTCTTGATAGAGATCTCAGGGAAATTTTCAGGGTGGGAGTTCCCTCCTCTGCCTCTCAACTCTTAATGTCAATAGCGATGTTTGTGCTCAATACACTCATACTCAGCGTGGGAGGAGAGGAAGGGATTGCAATCTTCACAACTTCCTGGAGAGTGATCACTTTTGGAATAGTGCCTCTTTTTGGCATGGCTTCAGCTACCACCGCAGTAACGGGAGCTTTTTACGGAGCAAGAGATGCTGATAAGCTTGGGAAAGCCTATTTTTATTCCATAAAACTCTCATTTATCATAGGACTGCTTGTTTCCTCCATTATAATCATTTTTGCCCCACAAATCTCCCAGCTCTTCACGTACTCCATTGAATCCCAGAGCTTCTACAGAGAATTGATTTCTTCAATGAGGATTTTGGCTTTCTTCCTTCCTACCGCACCGCTTGGAATAATGACCGCTTCCATGTTTCAGGGGATTGGAAAAGGAGAGAGAGCGCTTCTGGTAACTATATTTCGAGCACTTATTTTACAACTTGCCTTTGCCTATCTCTTAATCCGTCTTTTCCCTCTCGGACTCATGAGCGTGTGGTTCGGAATAGTTCTCGGAAATGCTTTTGCTGCGTTTCTCGCTTTCTTCTGGGGATTCCTCACAATAAGATCTCTCAAAAGAGCTTTCCGTAAGTATTCCGAGATCTCTGAGTAGCTCCTCCATTCTCTCGCTGCTAACATTTGCGCCACTCGCTTTCAGATGCCCTCCTCCACCAAACTTCTTTGCAATTTCAAGAACGTTTTCTTCAGTTTGCGTTCTAAATTCTACTCTTGCTCCGTTTTTATTAAGATAAACTATTGCAATGATATCTATGGGTTCTTCACTCTTCCTCTTCAGTTCCTCCAGAACCATGAAAGTTGGAACCGGATTCTCTGGAAATACAACTGAGATTCTCTTACCTTCTTTTTCGAGGACTCTCACAGTTAGATTTTCCAGCGATTTTACGGCATATCTTTCGAACTCCTCTCTTATGCCTCTGTAATCATCTCTCTCAATAACCTCTATACCTTCGTTCGCAATATCGCGAGAGAGCTGAGATAGCTTTCTTTCCATGAAATTACCTCTGAACTTGAACCTTATGCCTGCTATCAGTCTCCTCAGCTTTTCTCCCTCTTCACTTCTAACCTCATTCACATCTATTTCATCCGCAAGTGAGGAGAAGTCGAAAACGGAGAGATAACGAGAGACTATGGAGGTTGCACTCCTCTGAGTTGAATCTATCAAAAACTCCACATTATCAGGTTGAAGTTCGGGACTCCAGACGTGGTGATCGATCCAGAGAACTCTAGAATAAAGAGATGCGGCCCGAATCGCATCTCTGTTCCCCGAAATGTCAAGAACAAAGAGTTCATCCGATGTCGAAGCTCTTAGAAGGGTTCTTAAAATATCCCGAAACAATCTGTTGTGTGTACTGAACTTTATAAGAGAGACTTCTGAACCGCATGCCTTCAGCATTGTTGCGGCTGAGAGGACTCCGTCAGAATCATTATGCGTTACGATGACCTTGATCTCACTACCCCCCTACAATTAATATTGTAACAAGATCCCCGAGAAAAATTGCAAAGATGAGGCCCGCAGTAAGAGGTACCATAAATGGAACTCCATAAGTAACCCACACCTTTTCCTTTCTTTTCCGAAGCTCTATTAAATCTTTCTCATCGAAATCGAATCCTCTGTAACTCAAAATGATCTCATCTCTGGAGACTTTTTCCAGTATCTTGAAGCGGGAATATCCGCTTTTTCTTTTTCTTTCCTCTTCAATGAGATCGTCCAATCTTTTTTGAGTTGCATAAAATACCATCAGAGGTTTCGGTGGCTTTTCACCTTCCTTCATATTTCTGAAGAAATAGAGGAATATCAGAAAAAGAGAGAGAAGATTGAAAATAACCGCATTGAAGAGGACTGAGAGTGGAAAAGTCCCGAAAGAGATTAGAAGAGACGCAAATAGGAGTGGAAAGGTGAGAGGAAAGTGGAGATTCAGGAGTTTGAAGACTACATGTAAGAAGAGAGAGAGAAGAGTTATCAGAATAAGTGGTTTGATGAGAAGAAGAGGGTGGAGAAGAGCGAGTAAAGGAGGATGAGTCGGAGAGAAGAAGGTGGGATAATAGGGAAAAATTATGGAGAGAGACCAAAGAGCTTTCGCATCTGCACCTCCGAAAATCCCATAGAGATAGAGAAGATATCCAAAGGTGAAAGAGGAGAGGAATGAAATTAAAAAGCTTGAAGAGATTCCTCCTGCTCTGAAAAGTACGAGTGCGTTAAAAACTACGAGAATAGAAGAGAGAGTGAATGAAAGAGGAATGAAATATTTGGCTTTTGGAGTGAGGAGTGTGGAAAGGGACAAAAGTAGGACTATAAGAAGGAGAGTTGAAGAAAAAGAGATAATAAGATGAAATATAGAAGAGACCAGAATCAAGACAAGAAGTATCAGAATTGTTTTGTAAGACTCGAGCTGAAGATTTTCAAATTCAAGAAAATCGGATATGAGAAGATAGGAGAGGAAAAAGGAGAGAATAAATGAGATTGAAGTGATAGCCAGAAGAGGTTTTCCCAAAGAGAGAAATTGAGAGGAAAGAATTGCCAAACCCAGAGAGGATGAGACGATCCAGAGATTGTTGGAAACCCTTCTCTCCCTGATATCGGTGTAGCACGCATAAATGAAGATTGGGATGACCAAAAGAGCTCTCAGAAGATCAAATTCTAAAATCAGATCACCTCCTCGCAACCTTTATCTCTGGAAGATCTCCGTAAAATGCGCAGGAGTCTTCAAAGACCACGAGAGCTCCAAAAACGCCCTTCTTAGACACTATTTTCCTGAGATCTTCCTCCACCGTCTCTGGAGTTGCAATGTTGCAGAGAGCGGTTGCACCCGCATCTGCCAAAATTGCATCTTCTGCAACCACTGTTGCAGCGTTTGCAACACCGAAGCTTATGGAATGACCGATGGAAGAAGATGATGTGCAGATTCCAACAATTCTCTCGGAGGGAGGAAACTCCATGAATACTCTGAAGTTCTTGTTACCGTGATGAACTTCTATCTTCCTTCTCCTACTGTTCTTCATCGCTATATCGCCCCCGTTCTCCACAAAACCGTCTTCGCATCCCATTTCCACAAGCCTCTCCATCGTCATCTGGGCTATCGCACCCGCAACAGATGCCATGGGACCTACTCCAAAAATAGATGATGCATTACACATTCTTTTAACTATCTCTGGAGCGTCTTCAAAAGGTTCATGAGGTTCAAGAGTGACTGCAAAAATTGGATCTCTAATAATATAAGCTTCAAGCTGTCCACGAAGAAATGCAATCGTTCTTTCAGCCTCTTTCAAGAATTTTTCGTCTGCTTCAATCGTTGCAATCGTCTCTTTAATCCTCACCGTCCTTCTCATATCGTCACCAAGGATAGAGCTCCATGGGGACATGAAGTAACGCAAAGACCGCACTGAACGCACCTATCCTCGTGAAGTTTCAACTTGAAATCGGTGTCGAAAGAGAACGCCGAAGTCGGACAAATCGATACGCAGAGCCCACAATCCACGCAGAGATCTGTGTTGTGCTCCACAACACTTTTTACTTCCTGCACCTCAACTCCATATCTTTCGAACTCTTTTTTGACCTCTTTGCAGAACTCATCTGGGACTTCAAGCAACATCTCTCCTCCATTATGATCGATTCTTGCTCGGAGTATATTTATCGGTGCTTTCGTCGCAAGGACTACTTGAGAAATTATCGGATTTCTCACGATTCTGTGAGAGAACTTTATGTGGAGTCTCATGAATATCGCCTCCCAACAAGTTTGCTTATGTCCTCAGTGGTCACGATGCCTATAACCTTTCTTCCAGAGGTTATTACTGGTAAAGCTGAGATGTCATGCTGTTCCATTTTTCTTGCTGCACTCTCAATACCTTCATCAGGAATTGCGGTGACGACATTTTTGGTCATCACCTTTTCGACGCTTCCTTCTACTCCTCCCGCAACCGCTTTGGCGATATCAAAGGATGTAACAATTCCCACGAGTATCCCGTTTCTCACAACGGGGAGATGATTTATTCCGCTCGTGACTATCAGTTTGGCAACATCTTTGATATTCGCATCCGCCGAGACTGTGACTGCGGGAGAGGTCATGACATCTCTTACTAAAACACCTCTTTCATGCTTCATCGGTCTGAACTCTCTGTCTCTCGGAAGCCTCTCCACTGGAGCGCTCAGGAAAAATTCTCCTCTTTCAATCCACTTCTTAAGTTCATCCGCAATTTCGAGAGCAGTTCTGTAACTCGAAAGAGGTGAGACCGGAACTTCTTCTCCGTTTATTTCCACCTTACCGCTCTTAAGTTCCGCATAACTGACAGTTCTGATAACAGGTCTGTTTCGAGATGCAATCCCATAATCTAAGATGTTAACTTTTATATCCTCATCCTTTATTGCAGTTTTTCTCGCCATATCGGCATCAAGAATTGGAATTGGAATCCCAATTCCAACATAAAGAGATGTCCCGTATTTCGGGAAAGTTGCAGCATCCAGAAATTTGGGGCTCATCTCCTTTAAATTTCCGCAAACCATGAGAGTGCCAAAGTGATTTTTAGGAGAGTGCTGAGTCCCTTCTCCTATGACGTATCCTCTGGCTCCACAGAGGAAAATTCTTGTTCCAATCCCAATTGTTCTATATTCGGGATCATTATTCAAAGGTGAAAGAGCTCCCGCACCCGAAAATGTTACATTTCCAAATCTTGGAAGCAGAGTTCCCATGTATGTGTAGAGGGTTCTGTCTGTAGAGTTCGTTGCAGCATTGTAGCGCTGATACGCATTTCTGGGATTCACCATGATGGCCTGATTGAGATCCTCTATTGTTATCGTTGTTCTTATCTCCTTTCTCGGATAGCAATCGGTCCCATAAGCTGTTGCTCTGAGTTCCACAGACTTTCTGAGTACAAGATCCTCTATGACATGAGCACCTCCATACTCCATTCCCCTCGTTTCTGAGAGTTGAGTTGCACCTATATATGCATCCACCGCAGCAACACCGGTGTAGGCTTCCACATCATTTAGCCAAATCCTCTGCATTTTAATCGGTGGTTCAGCATGACCGAAATTCAGGAAAACGCCAGAAGAACACATGGCTCCAAAGGTTCCGGTCGTCACAATATCCACTTCCTTCGCCGCTTCTTCAGCTCCGAGTTCCTCAACAATCTCTGGCATCTCATCTGCTCTGACAACGCAAACGTTTCCCTCTCTGATTTTCTGGTTGATCTCCTCTATGGTTTTCATGATTAGAGGTTATAACAATAGTTAATATAAATAACTTATGGTAATAACCTGCGAAGGTTTTTCATCTCAGAAAACAGAAACTTCTTTGAATATGCCTTGGTTAGAAATAAACTCCCTTGGGGGTATATCAGAAGCATTTAAAAAACTCCCACCTCTAGATCAGAGCAGAATGATTCCCAGAGCAACATTACCGATAAATATCCTTGATATAAAAGAGGTGGAGAGATTTTTGAACGACAACGAGGAGATTAACCAGATACTCTCCGAAAAAAAGAAGGTGATTCTCATAGAAGGTTACTTTCCTCCGAAACTCGGAATATGGAGCACGCATAAAGTCCTCAGGATTAACTTCCTGATGGAGGGAAGGAGGAGATTCGTAATAGCAAAAGTCATGCCCGAAAAGGCTGGGGAAAAGGAGATGAGATTGCTCATGAAACTCAACAAAATTCTGAATGTTCCCCTTCCTTACACCTTTCACTTCGATGAAGGACTTTTAAAAGAGGGATTTTCGAGAGTTCAGGGGATACTGTGGATGAAGTTTGTAAGGCATCTTTCTAACATCGAAGAATTTCTTGTGGACTGGTGCTTTGGAAATGTGGATTACATGAATCTTGAGGATTTTTTCCAGCTTATCCACAGAATGTGGAGTATGGGAGTAATGCACAACGATCTGAAAGGGGAGCACGTTCTCTTCGACGGTCAGAACTGGTATATCATAGATCTCGACAAAGCTGAAGAATACTGTGGAGCAGAGTCGAGAAGAATAGATGCAACAGTTCTGATAGGTGATTCCACAATCTACTTAGACAAATATCTGAGATTCTATCAAATGACTCCAAATGAGGGATTCATGAAGAGGTATAAGATGTTTGTTGATTATTTAATGGAGGGTTTTGAAGTTGAGGCGCTGAAGAAGGATCTCATGGCTCATCAACTGAGAGTCATAAAAAATCCCAAGATTAAAGAAATTCTCAGAAATATACCTACAGCTTGAGGTGATGAAGATGTGTGAGTCCAAACTTTACGAGATCTCTGAGCAAGAAAGAAAACTTGTGATGGAGGACGTAATTAAGATCGTGATAGATGATGATAGGATTTTGGCAATGGACATATTAGGAAATCAAAAGGAGATTAAAGGGAGACTGAAAGAGGTGAATTTGGGATCGCATGAGATAATTGTTATTTCTGATCCGAGGTGTCGAAATGAGGCCGAACCTCGATGAATACTTCATGAAGATTGCAGAAGTGGTCGCCACACGATCCACATGCTTGAGAAATAAGGTTGGGGCGGTGATAGTGAGAGATAAGAGAATTCTGACCACGGGTTATAATGGTGCTCCAAAGGGTATGCCACACTGCTTAGAGATTGGATGTTTAAGAGATGAGAATAACATACCCTCTGGAGAGAGGCACGAGATCTGCAGAGCGGTTCACGCAGAGCAAAACGCAATAATTCAGGCTGCTCTTCACGGTGTGAGTACTGAGAATGCAACCATCTATTGCACACATCAGCCATGTATTCTCTGTGCGAAGATGATAATAAATGCGGGAATTAAAAGAGTCGTCTATAAGAACAGCTATCCAGATGAAAACGCACTGAAATTCCTGAGAGATGCCGGAATAGAAGTGGTGAAGCTTGAATGCGAGAGTGATGAGGAGGGAGTGAGCAAAGAAGAAAGTATGAGAGAGTCGTTGATGACTTCGGATAGATGATGCTTTAAAAGGTACATTACCAAATATTTTTTATTTCATTCGGATCCTAAAAGTTTTAATAGGAGAAAAGAGGAGACGATTGGAGAATCTGCGAAAATGGAGTGTAAATTCTCGCCATTATATCCAAGGTTGAAATTTATTATTCTTTTATCAGTTAGTATTCTGATAATTCTCCTTTGCATTTTTGTGCGGTATACGACGAGGTGAACTACTCCGCCCTTTACGGACGGAGCTACTACCTTCAAGGGCTTCTGCCCTATCATCGGTAGTTCGGGCTGTTCACAACAGCCCTCGCTCCTTTACGGAGCACTTTAGTTAGACCAAACTTAAGGATGTTCTTAGCTCCATTAACATCTCTGTCATCCTCGTAACCACATTCAAGACATCTAAAGTGTCTATCATTAACTTCTGTTTTCTTTGAACCGCATTCAGAGCATCGTTTGGTGGACGTCCGTTCATTAACTATTATTGCTTGTTGTTGTTAAGAGATTATGGTCCTATGCACACCGCTTCTAAGGTTCATTCGGCATTGTTGAGTCGAATTTTTCATATTAATGCCTAACATTAAGCATTTTACGATTTTCCAAATCGCTTTATCAGAAGTTTTTCTACCTCGATTACGATAAACCCAAAAGATGCTAGCAGGATTATTAGTATCCACAACTCTAATGGAATAGCTGCCGTTCTAAAAGGAACCTGAAGTGAGGGTATATAAACTATCATAAGTAGTGTTGCTATGCTTATAACAACACCTATGAGCACCCATTTATTGGAGAACGGACTAAATTTTAGTGCGGATTCCGTTATTGATCTCGCAGTAAAGAGATAGAAGATATGAACCATTATTACGGTGGCAAACGCTGCGGTTTGTGCTTGAGTTAGCAATTGTTCATCTAGTGAATTTGAGAAAGCTTTTACCCCGTAATAGTAATACACGGTAAATCCCGCAATTGCCATCACCATAGCAACAAGTCCAACTTTTCTGAAAAATAGACGGTTGATTATTTGCTCTTTGGGATCGCGTGGAGGTTTTTTAAGCAATCCCTTTTCCTTAGGTTCCATAGCGAGAGGTAAAGCTAAGAATACCGCATCAGCCAGATTTATCCAGAGGATTTGTATTGGCTCTAAAGGAAGGCGCAGTGTAAATAGGGGTATGAATGGTGCCAATATTACAGCCAACAACATCATCAATGCTTGTCCCCCATTGGTGGGAATCGTATAAAGGATGATCTTACGGATATTCTCGAAGATATACCTGCCCTCCTCTACTGCGTCGACTATGCTGGCAAAGTTATCATCAGCCAAAATCATATCAGCTGCATCCTTGCTTACATCCGTTCCCATTATTCCCATAGCTATTCCTATATCCGCTACCTTTAGCGCTGGAGCATCGTTTACACCATCTCCTGTAACAGCAACGACGTGACCTCTTTTCTGCAACTGTCTTACTATACGAAACTTGTGCTCTGGAGAAACCCTCGCATATACGTAAACCTCATCCACGATTTCGTATAACTCTTCGTCACTCATTCTCGATAGCTCTTCACCTGTCAGCACCCTATCCTCTTCACCACAAATTCCCAACTGTTTTGCAATAGCCTTTGCAGTTTGAGCATGGTCGCCAGTTACCATCACTACCCTTATGCCAGCCTTCTTGCACTTTTCAACAGCTTCTATCGCCTCCTCTCTCGGTGGGTCTATCATCCCCTGAAATCCAAGAAAAGTCAGATCTTCCAGATCTTCCACTGCAAGTTTCCTCTTGTCCTCAGACACGATCTTATAGGCAAAACCAAGCACCCTCAAAGCTTCTTTTGCCATTTCATGTGCAACCCTCAACAGCTCTTCATACCTTATAGGTTCAATTCGACCGTTTATCAGCTGATTTTTGCACATCCTTAAAATCCTTTCTGGTGTGCCTTTCACGTAGATGATATTCTTCCCATTGCCTTTGTGCAGAGTTGCCATGTACTGCCTTTCCGAGTCAAAGGGTATCTCGTCTATTCTTGGGTAATCCTTGCCAATGCCAGCCTTTATTGCTGAGACAACCAAAGCACCTTCGGTAGGATCGCCCACGATTTTATACCCCTCTTCATCCATAATCAGATCTGCATCGTTACACAGGATACCCGCTCTTAGGGTTTCAACTAAATCCCCATCCAGCAAAGGGTCAATTTTCCTATTACCTAAGATGAACTCCCCCTTGGGTTCGTATCCAACTCCAGTTGCACGGTAGTGTTTTCTTCCACAGTATACCCTCACCACGGTTATCTGGTTTTTTGTGAGAGTGCCAGTCTTATCCGTGCATATAACCGTAGTACAGCCTAACGTTTCAACTGAGGGTAGCTTCTTTATGAGTGCATTTTTGCGTGCTAAAGCAGTCACGCCTAAAGCTAAGGTTATGGTTAGTACAGCCGGCAACCCTTCAGGTATCGCCGCTACAGCCAAGGCTACAGAAGCCATTAGAGAATACAAGAAGTCGTATCCAAACACAATACCCAATACGAAGTTGAGGACGGCAACTGCAAGTGTAGCGATGACTATAACCTTTGTGAATTCCGCCATCTCCCTCATCAGTGGTGTGCTTATTTCCCTTGTTTCCATCACAATCTTCGCGATTTTGCCTAACTCTGTCTGCTCTCCAGTTGCTACCACAATTCCTCTTCCAGAACCCCGTGTGACGAAAGTTCCGCTGAACGCCATACAGCGCTGATCTGCAGGAGGCAAATCTGGTCTTGAAATAGGTTCAACGCTCTTCTCCACCGGTATAGACTCTCCGGTAAGTGTCGACTCATCGATAAACAGGTTTTTTGCGTAAAACAGGCGTAAATCCGCTGGTACCTTATCACCGCTCTTAAGTAGGATAACATCGCCCGGAACAAGCTCACGTGCTAATATGGTCTTCTTTTCGCCATCTCTTAGCACCGTGCAATAGTGAGGCATCATCTTCTCCAAAGATTCTATAGAGGATTGGGCTTTTCCCTCAAGGATAAATCCTATTATCGTATTTGCAATGACAACACCCATGATAACTACGGTATCTGTGTAGTGTTCAAAATAGGCGGTAACAAGAGCGGCAATGAGCAGAACGTATATCAAGGGGTTATGAAACTGTAACAGTAATCTGATGATAGGACTAATCTTTCTAAACTTCAGCTCGTTGTATCCGTATTTTTCCAGCCTTGCTTTTGCTTCGCTGGTGGTAAAACCAACACCACTTGATTTTAGAATTTCAAAAACCCGTTCTACTGGTAGCCGATACCACTCGGTGTTTGACACTGAACATCTCCTCACATTGTCTTCTATACTGACGCTTTTTAATCTTATTTATGTTAGTTTCCTTCATTATTGATCGTATTATCCGGAATTGATGAATAAAAAGATAAATCAACAAAAAAGCGATATAAAGCTTAAATCCTGAGCTTTATTAAACGATTCTATGGCTTCCATTGCCTCAAGTATGTCCCTAAGAAAAAGCCTATGATCTCTTTTCATACTGTAACAACCTCTTTCAGTATTTGCTCTTTTAGCTCTGGTCTCAAAGCTCTCTCAGAAACGACGTCCACTTTGATACCAATCCGCTCCTCAAGAAACTCCGCAAGCCCAACCAAATCAAAGAGAGTCGCACCCTCTTTAAATCTGACGAGGATGTCAACATCGCTCTCAGGTTTTTCCTCACCACGCACATATGAGCCGAATACACCTATTATTTCAGCCTTGAACTCTCTTTCAATCTCATCTCTATGCTTTTTCAGTATTTCCTTTGTTTCGTCAAGGGTTTTCATCTTATCCCCACCTTAGAATATTCTCTTCAACAACTCTACCACATCCAAATCCGCATCATTGCTGATGATTGTTCCATCGCAGTATTTTAATGCAAAAGCAGCATGAATGGCATCTCTCGGAAAAAGCTTATATTTCTCGACAAGTTTCTGGGCTTCCTCACAAATGGCATGATCAACATCCAGAAACTCAAGGAATGGTATTTTAAGCAGGATTTTTCCAGCTTTAATGCTTTCTTCAATTCCAGCAACTTTTCTAACAGCATAAACGACCTCATCCCACGTTAGTGATGATGTATATGCCTTAAACTCACCTTCCGAGGCCATTCTGAGGTATTTCATTGATTTTTCAGCAAGTTCGCCTTTGTAGAGAATCGCATAGATGAAAATGTTCGAGTCAAGATATGCGCTCCCCAATTTCTTCATAGTAAAGCCTCTTAAGTTCTGCGGGTTCAGGAGCCTCAAGCTTCTCTTTAACAATAGACGCAAGCTCTTCTATGAACTTTCTCCCGCTTTTTTCCGGTTTTATCACTATCTCATCCTCTTTAATCTCAAAGGATACTCTGTCCCCCTCTCTTAGCCCAAATTTCTCTCTAATTTCTTTGGGTATGGTAACTTGTCCTTTCTTTCCGATAGTCCTAATTCTTACCATCAGGTATGAATTTAATTTGATGAGATTAAAAAGGTTTACTCCAGTATTCTTTGATCTGACTCGCAGCTACCACCCGTGAACATATTTCTCCATCATCCTCCGATCCTCCTCGGTGAAGGGCATGCTGAGGTAGTGCTGAACTGCCGTTAGCATCGTGTGACCTTGACTTTGAATGATCTCGATCTGTCTCTCTGGATAGCAGAACACGAGCCAGCTCTCCCAGGTCTTTCTCGTTGTCTTCGCACCCAGACCGCTTGGATCCAGGGATGCTCTCTTCGCCCATCTGATGAGGTTCTCCTTCCAGACGTGAGCATCGGGAAGAGGTTTGTTCTCGAAGAAGAAGGGAAGAATCGTTCTTCCCATGAGGCTCAGGCGGATCCATCGTTGCCTCTGTTTTCTTCTCCTCTTCTCCTTCATCTCCGGAATTCTGATGAAGTTCCCGTCAAACCACTCTGGATATTCCTGAAGTCTCCTTGCTTCTTCGTATCTGAGCCCTGTGAGGAGGAGGACATCGAGGTTCAGCTGGTTCTCTTTTCTTCGAGCTCCCTGCTTCAAAAGTTCATATTCCAGAGGTCTCAGGATCCTGAATGGTCGCTTCTCCTTCGGCTTTCTGTTTCGATACTTCGGGTCGTCCGGAGCTTCAAGGAGGATCGGGTGAAGGTTATTCTGCATACATTTCTTTGAAGAAACGTAGGTTTATAAGGTTTGAAAAGCTCTCAGGTGTGAATTCTCTTCGATCTCACGGCGATTTTCAGATGATCAACCTACATTTCTATGTATAGAAATGTATGTTTGATCTTGGAGTGGTTGTATCTTGGAGAGGATCAAGAATAACTAAGCCATTTAGAAAGATCAAAAATAATATCAACCGAGAAAAATAAAATTCTGAATAATGTCTCTTGCTGAATTCATTGATATTGAGATTACAAAGGATGAACTCCTCAGAGCTTGCAAGCAGGCTGCTGATCTGATAAGAACAAGAGTTGATTACAAGTACATTCTCGTTCTCCTATTTCTCAAGAGATTGAGTGACGAATGGAAAAAGGAGTACAACGAAGCTCTCAGGTATCTGATTGAAGAGCAAAAATTGAACAAAGAGGAGGCTGAGGAACTTGCGAAGGATGGATCATTTCACCGTTTCATGTATCCTGAGAAATACACGTGGGAAGAGCTGAGAAAGAATATCAATGAACTCCCTGTAAGGCTTTCTGAGGCATTAAAGCTTCTTGCTGAGAAAAATCCCGAATTGCAGGGAGTTATTGATAGGTTGGATTTTCTTGAGTTTACGAGACATAGGGATAATTTTGATATCCTTGTTCAACTCTTTGAGCTCTTCAGCGGATTGAATCTTGGAAGAACGAGTGATAGTATTCTTGGAGATGCCTATGAGTGGATAATCGGCTATTTTGCCCCTCAGAAAGCCAAGGAGGGGGAAGTTTTCACTCCCTCAGAAGTTGTTGAACTCATTGTTAAGATCACAGATCCCAAACCAATGGATAGCGTTTACGATCCTGCTGCTGGATATGCGAGAATGCTGATAAGAGCCTATGACCATGTGAAAAACAAGTATGGAGAAAAAGAAGCGAAGAAGCTCTTTCTCTATGGACAGGAAGTGAATCCCACAACCTACGCGATAGCGAAGATGAACGCAATCGTTCATGGGATCAAGGACATCAACCTCGTTGTGGGCGATACGCTGAAGAATCCGAGGTTTAAGGAAGGAGAGACATTCAAGAAATTCGATATTGTCATCGCCAATCCACCATGGAATCAGGACGGGTATGGGGAGGAAGAGCTCAAGAAAGCTGAATTTTACGACGAACGCTTCAAGTATGGTTTTACACCAAAGCAATCAGCTGACTGGGCATGGATACAGCACATGCTGGCCTCTGCAAAGAAGAAGGTGGGAGTAGTAATTGACAATGGCTGTCTTTTCAGAGGAGGAAAGGAGAAGCTGATACGGAAGGCGATAATCGAAGAGGATTTTGTAGAATGTGTTATTTTGCTCCCTGAAAAACTGTTTTACAACACTGGAGCACCAGGAGCTATAATCATCTTCAACAAGGAGAGGCCAGAGGAGAGGAAAGAGAAGATACTATTTATTAACGCCTCGAATGAATACGAGAAGCATCCTGAGGTCAGGAAGCTTAACAGGCTTGGAAAGAGACACATCGAGAAAATAGTGAATGCCTACAGGGAGTTTAAGGATTGTGATGGCTTCTGCAGGGTTGTCTCGCTTGATGAGATAAAGGAGAACGATTACAACCTGAACGTTACGCTCTACGTGTTTCCGAAAGAGGAAGTTGAGGAAATTGATGTTGCAAAGGAGTGGGAGGAGCTTAAGGTTATTGAGGGGGAGATAAGGGAGGTTGAGAAGAAGATTAGAGAGTATTTAGAAGAATTGGGTGAAATATGACATCTGAGTATGAACAGACTATAAATAATATACGAACTTGGTTTATACGACTTATCAAATTGTTTAGAACTGAGTATGATAAATTGAACGAGGTAGAAAAATCGTTTATAACTAACGCCGATGACTATAGGCCACCATGCCAAATTGAAGTATTCTGGTTATCTGAACCATTGGAATATCAAATCATCGTCATTTCACATGATCCTGATAGACCGGACAAAGAAATCATAATCAATGGACCCTTCAAAGGACACGAATTTGTAAACGAAATTGAGAAAATTATGAACGAACCAAGATGGAAAAAACCTATACCAAAGGATTCACCATATCTTGGTGCAAAGACAGGTAAAATTAAGCGTTCAGACGTGTTCGCAACCAGACTTAGCGGTTTTCTGAATCTAGTAAGGAACTCTGTGTTTTTCAAAATTGAAAAGGGGCATCTGGGTGGGATGATTTTAGATAGTAATTGCTGGTGTTGGTACGTAAAAGGTAGAGTGGATGAACTTGATTATTTTGATTTCGTAAATAAAATTATTAATGATATTAAACAAAGAGTAGAGATCGCTAAGAGTAAACCTGAGAATGTACAAATGGAAGCTCAACCTAAACCTAAACTGAAGGGTTATGGCACTCATTTTTATCCACCTATTTGGATCGGTGAAATTCCTGAAAGGACTTTTAGGCAAAAAGTTTCTGGCCAGTTATACCCACCACCCTCAAAAATACTCGATTTCAATTTCAACGGCAGAACGCTTGTTATCAATTCGGATGGTTTTATAGGTGTTGAAGCCGAAAATAAGGGTGGAGCCCTTCGAATCCTAAATACAATTTTTGGTATCGCTTTCATGTCTGGTATTGATTGTTTATCTGCACGAGAGTTGGAATTAGCTGAAATAGAGATAGTTCCTGACTCTTTAACAATTTCCGCAACTACATGGCAAATTTCATCTTTAAGATCTCTCCTTATGGAATGGCTGAGACCTGATTCTCTCTTTTACCTACGAAAAGAAGTATCCAAAGAGGTTATAGAAAAGATTTTGAATAAAGCCAAAATTGTGGCAAAAAACGAAAAATTGGCTGAGTTAGTGACTTTCCTAATCGAGGGATATACACATTATTCTAACTCGGAATACTCTCAGTCTTTTATAATCAACTGGCTAATCGTGGAGAGGTATTTATCTGAACTTTGGGGGGAATTCATAAAAGAACGACAAGTTAACGGTGATAGAAAAAGTAAACTTAAAAATCCTATCCAATGGGGCATCGATCATATACTTGAGACTTTAAATTTAACTGGGAAACTAAATGATGAGACCTACAAATTACTAATAGATCTGAAAAACAAAAGAAACAGATTCGTTCACAGAGGAGAAACTATTGATAAACCAACTTCAGAAAAACTACTGAATTTTAGCTTTAAAATAGTTGAAAGTAGATTATCACAACTTTTTGATGGTGATTGGAATGAAGAGTCAGGAGAAATATAGGGAAACACCAATTGGCAAAATTCCAGAGGATTGGGAGGTTGTAAGGCTTGGTGATATTGCTGAAATAAAAGGTAGAATTGGATGGCACGGTCTAAGAGACGAAGACTACCTCAAGGATGGTGATTATTATCTGGTGAGAGGTATTGATTTCGAAAACGGGAGAATTGCGTGGGATAAGTGTGTTTATGTAGCTAAAAAGTGGTATGAGAAAGATTCCAATATTCAGTTGAAAGAAGGAGATATTTTAATAACTAAGGATGGAACAATAGGAAAGGTAGCTTTAATTGACTATTTACCGAAGAAAGCAACTTTAGGAACTGGAATATTCCGGATAAGATTAAAAAGTAGTGAATATTTGCCACAGTATATTTACTATGTTATGAAATCTCACTTTTTCGATAAATTCGTACAACTCCTTAAGGCTGGCTCGACGCTTTCGCATTTATATCAAAAAGACCTGGTTAACTTTGAATTTCCCCTCCCACCCCTCGAAGAACAGCAAAAAATCGCCGAAATTCTGAGCACGGTTGATAAAGCAATCGATAAGGTTGACGAGGCGATAGCGAAGACTGAAAGACTGAAGAAAGGTCTGATGCAGGAGCTTTTGACGAAGGGCATAGGGCACACGGAATTTAAGGATACGGAGATTGGCAGGATTCCGAAGGAGTGGGAAGTTGCTAAACTTGGTAGAATATGTGAATTCCTTGATCACCTCAGAGTTCCAATCAAAGAACAAGATAGAGCAAAAAGAAAAGGTCCTTACCCGTATTACGGAGCACAGGGTGTAATAGATTGGATAGACGACTATATTTTTGATGGTGAATATATTCTACTTGCGGAAGATGGAGAAAATTTAAGGTCAAGAAAACTTCCTATTGCTTTTAAAGTATCTGGGAAGTTCTGGGTAAATAATCACGCACATGTCTTGAAGATTACAAGTGATACAGTGAATGATGATTATTTAGTTTATATTCTGAATTTTATCGATATACGTCCATATATCGTTGGTTCGGCACAACCAAAATTAAACCAATCAGACGCAAAGAAAATAAAAGTCCCACTCCCACCCCTCGAAGAACAGCAAAAAATCGCCGAAATTCTTTCAACTGTGGATAAAAAACTTGAACTCGAAAAGAAACGGAAGGAGAAGCTTGAAAGAATTAAGAAGGGTTTGATGAATGACTTGCTGACTGGAAAGAGGAGGGTTAAGGTTGGGCAATCCTGAATGGGAGATATTGGAGATATTGATTAAGCAAATTGGCGGATTTATCAATGAGCTCGGATCGTTCCTACCCGATTTCAGAGAACTATCGTTTTTATTGATCGTATTTGCAGCAGCTTTTTTGTATTTTGGGAGAATTGTAGGGGATACCAGAGTAGAAAAATACGATAAGGCTGGATACTATCTGGCAGGTTTTTATTTTACTATAATTTACGTATTCCTCTCCTTGGCTGTTACGATCAAATTGTACCCATATTTCGGTTCTAAACTAAATTTGCCATTAGTATTTGCGATCCATGTTTTGATATTGTCATTTCTTCTTGTGAATTTTAGAGCGCACCATATTCTGAGACAGCACGGATTTATTGAGGTTTTCAAAAAAGAGCTTGAAAGAAAAATTTCAGAAATGAAGAGAAAAAAGACAACGTTGGGAAAACTAATGGAGAAATACGAGCCAAAATTGGGAATTAGTTATGTTGAGTTCATCATGAAAATATTCTACGAGTATCCGATCAAAGTATTCAGTAACCAATATGTTCTCCTTTTTCTTTCTATTTTGGTATTCTCAGCTCTGCTCAAGGTGATTCAGACAGAAATCGACCTGCTAGTACTCACAGGGATATTTATTCTTACATTATCGAATTTAACAATGATGGCATTTGCGTACGGATATGGATCCGCATATTACCCACCTGCAAAACTTATACTCGATGATGAGACAGTTATTTGCGGAAAGATCTTGAAATTTGGCGAATTCATTTATTTGATTGATGGAGACAGGAAGATCTTCGTTAACAGCAGTAAAGTGAAGGTAATTGAAGAAAGTTTATTTAAAGACGTTGATCCGTGTAAGGGTAAAAAATAACGGCATTGAAAAGAATGATGGTCCCTTTTCAAAGTTTGATCATTCTGATTTTCCGTAGGTCTGAAATACCACTTAGAGTTGAAACTTTTCTTAAATAGAAGACATAGGTTGATTAGTTTATCAAACTCCTCTTAGCTACGACCTCATTCCCTTTTTGATTAGGATAAAAAATAGCAGATCTTCCCAAGCTTGAAAAAGAAGTAGAAGAAAAGAACAATAGGGTTGCAAGAAAGAAATGCGACTAAAGTAACAAAAACTAACTTTCAATATCTTCGAAATAATTTTATCTGCGTGAACTGTAAACTCGGTTATAGTGAGAAGAGAGAAAATTCAATCTGAAGATTATCTTTCGAAAATTCTGGAGTTGTTTGGCTGGGAGTATAAATCTCTAAAACCAGACGATGTTCTGGCAATAGAGGAATTCAGGAATTCTTTAAAAAGAATTAATGACGTTAGCGATGAGGAAATTGATGAAGTTATAAATTACCTCACAACTCGCTCCTTCGATGCTGAAGGTTGTATTCAGATCCTTGAAGCGATAAAAAGGGGAGTAACGATAAAGGATAAAGAGGGCAATCTGAAAACCATAAAGGTGATCGATTTCTCAAATCTGAAAGACAACAGCCTCGTTTATGCGAGACAAGTAGATTACGGCAGCATAATTCCAGATATAACGCTCTTCGTTAACGGCATACCCATTGCGATCATCGAATGCAAGAGAATGGCAAAGAGCTGGAAGGAGGGATATGAGCAGATAAAGAGATACGAAAGAGATGTTCCCGAGCTTTTCAAATACGTTCAGGTGGGCTTCAGCTTTGCCGACAGGCTCGTTTACTTCCCGGTAGTTAGATGGCTTGAAAGTGTTCCCGTTTACGAATGGAAGCCAGAATTTGAAATTCTCAAAACAGAGACTCTCCTCGACATAATTCGCCATTACACTTACTACAGAGAGCGGGACGGGGAGATCGCGAAGGTTCTCCCGAGATACATGCAGTACAGAGCGGCGAATGCAATAGCAGATAGAGCCGTAAAATACGCTAAAGGAATAGAAGACAGGAACAAAGGGTTAGTATGGCACTGGCAGGGAACGGGAAAAACATTAACAATGATCTTTGCCGCTGAGAAGATTAGAGATTTGCTCGGCAATCCAACAATCTTCTTCATCGTCGATAGAGTTGAGCTTCAAAACCAGCTCTCAGATGAATTCAAGAACCTGAAAATTCACGCTGAGATCATTGGAAGCATTGATCATTTGAGACGGGTTTTAAGCCACGCTGACGGAAAGAGAGGCTACTTCATAACCCTTGTTCACAAATTCAGGGAGGAGGAGCTTACAGATCTGAGAAAAGAGATGGAGAGACAGAACTGGAGCATAATGAAGAGAAAGGACGTGATCTGCCTGATTGATGAGGGTCACAGAACGCAGTATGGTGAGCTTGCAGCCAGCATGAGAAGTTTACTGAGGAATGCAAGCTTCTTTGCATTCACGGGAACGCCGATAGCGAAGAAGGGCAGAGATACTTATGCTGTCTTCGGTTACCCAGATGAGCCTTACATCGATAAATACTTCATAGTCGACTCTATTCAGGATGGATTCACCGTAAAGATTGCTTATCAGTCAAGGCTTGATGAAGTGCATCTCGATAGAGAGAATTTGGAGGTATTTCTATCATCAAAGCTTGAAGAGATTCCGGAGGAATATAGAGAAAGGGTTGAGGAGGATCTAAAGAGAAGGCTGAACAGGATTAAAGTCATCCTTGAGGATGAAAAAAGGATTGAGAGGATAGCGAGAGATATTGCGAGCCACTACATAAAGAACGTGAAGCCATTCAAAGCGATGGTCGTTGGTGTTAGCAGAAAAGCATGTCTCTCGTACAAAAAGGTTCTCGACAAGTTCCTAAAACCGCATGAAACTGAGATCGTTATGACATTCTCACAGAATGATTCCAAACAAATGCTTGATTACATGCAGGAGCAGATGAAGAAGTACGGGAAGAATGAGTTAAAGCAGGTTCACGAAGAGATAATTATGAGGTTCAGGAGAGCAGAGAATCCCAAGATCCTTATAGTTACTGATATGCTCCTTACAGGCTTTGATGCTCCAATTCTGCAAACCATGTATCTCGATAAACCGCTGAAGGAGCACAGGCTACTACAGGCAATAGCAAGAACGAACCGGCCGTTCATGAAAGAAGGTGAAAATCTGAAGGGAGCAGGATTGATAATTGATTATGTCGGAGTCTTCAAGCATTTGAAGAGGGCTTTCGAGATGTACGAAGAGGAGGATATCAGAGGTGCTGCATACAATCTGAATGAGATCAAAGAGGAGCTTAGAATGAAGATTGACGAAATCTTCAGCCTTTTTGAATTCCCCTTATCTCATGACAGAGAGACTATGGATCGGGCTATTCTTGTTCTTGATGAAAAGATCGATGAATTCAGGAAACTCTACTTCGAAATCAGAAATCTCTACAGGCTTCTGCTTGAAGATAGGGTTGAGTTCAAAGAAAAATTCGATCTGCTTACCGAACTGTATTACGCTTACTTACAGAGAAATAACGGGCTCGATGCGGAAATTGAGCAGAAAAAGGATCAGTTCTACAGAGAAGCTCTGAAGTTCATACACGAAACCATAGATGTTGGGAGAATAAAGAAAGACTATCCTGCTGTTGTTATTGATGACGAGTTCATAAAGAAGATCGCAGAGAGAAGGGATGGAAGAAAGTTCTATGATCTACTCTTTGCTGTCAAGAGCTACACGAGAGATGCTGCTGACGAGACGATTGTAGAAAGAGTTAACAGGATTGTTAGAGAGTGGAATGAGAGAGCAAAGGATATTGAAGAGCTTTATAATGAGCTCAAAGATATAGCTGAGAGAATAAACGAGGAGAGGAAGGAAAAAGAGAGGCTCGGACTGAGCGAAAAAGAGTACAGAATTTTCAGGCTTTTGAAGGGACATTTAATCGCTGAGATCGATGATGTCAAAATCGTTAGCCTGTTGAGGGAGATGATGAGTGAAATTGAAGGCATGCTGTTTCCGAGGTGGTATGAGAAAGGTGAGATGGTTAATGAGGTTTCAAGAAAAGTTCTGCTGTTTCTAATTAGAAACTTTAAAGATAAGCTTGATGTGCAGAGAGTGAGAGACGATATTGTGCGATTTATGATAATATATGCCGAGAGACATGAGAATGGATGAAATAGTGGTAGAGAGGAGGCACGTAAAGAACGCGAGAATCTCGATTCTTCCAGATGGCATAATCAGAGTTGTAGCTCCTCCAAATTTCGATGTGGAGAGCTTCGTGAGAGAGCACGCAGAGTGGATTGAGAAAAGAAAGAACGAAATTGAAGAAGTTGCGAAGGAAATCAAAGGTAAAGAAGATCTCTTCCTCTTCAACGGGAAGTTCTATCATCTTGTAACGGATGAGAGCTTTGAAGTACAAAAAGGTGATGAGATTGGAATCGTAAAGTATCGCACTCTCAAAAATCTGAAAAAAGAGCTCGTGAAATTGTTGCGAGATGAACTGAAAGATGTCGTAGCATTCTATTCGAGACTTCTTGGTGTGAAATACAGGAGAATTTTCATAAGAATGCAGAAAACTAAGTGGGCGAGTTGTTCCTCTAAACTGAATCTGAGCTTCAATCTTGCGACGCTCGCTCTACCGAGAAACCTGAGAGAGTATATAGTTATTCATGAGCTGACTCATCTCATTGAGCCAAAGCATTCAAAGGCTTTTTGGGAGCTCGTTGGCTTCTATTATCCGGATTACAGAAGAGCTGAGGAAGAGCTGAAAACTTACTGGATCTTTGTTGAGAGGAACAAAGTCTGGAAGAAGATGAGAGAGATTAGATAACAAGTGAGAATTATGGCTTATTGTCTTTCAACTCTCTTTTCAGTTTTCCTCGAAAATTCCACTAACTTTTTATGAATCTTTCTGTGAAAAATCTTTAAATCTCGATGAGAAGAGATCTCTTTTCAGGTGAATTTCCATGCCCTACTGGCTCTGCATCACCAATGAAGAAAACTGGAAGGTGATCAAAGAAAAAACATCTGGGGCGTTCCTGAAAGACATGAAAACACCATCGCAAAAGTCAAACCCGGAGATAAGCTTCTGATTTACGTTAAACAGGAAAGAGATAAAGACGAGGTGAGAGAGCTGAGGATCGTTGCTGTTTACGAAGCAGCTTCTGAAGTTTTCAGAGATTCTTCAAGAATCTTCAAATCTCCACCGAAGATGAGGAACGAAACTTTTCCGCTGAGGATTAAGCTCAAAAACTCATATGTACTTATTTTCAAAATTAACCACTTACAATTTCCGATACAAAAGAGGTCTTCCCCCTTAAAATGATATACAGCAAATATGGCACGATAATCCCAAAAATGAGGCCGAATAGATGGCCCGGAATGTTAACTATATTTCCATTTGATATTAGATCTTTTGGAAACATGGATGTAAGGAAAAAGAGATACGCTATTATCAACCCAAATCCAGCTGTTATTCTCTTTCTTTTGGCTCTGTTTCTTGCATGCCTGTTAGCAACTACGTAAAACGGTAATAGGGCAATAAGTAGCATACCAAGAGAGAAGACATTCAGTATCCCAAAATAGGTAGAGACGAAATAATATAAAGTGGTGCACATGAGAAATAAGAAGGAGTAGGAATAATCTTTTTCATCAAATGTAATCAATAAAACAGCGCCATAACCAAACAATCCCATTACAGCTCCAACAACAGCAGAAAATCCGTAAATACTGCTCTCGCCACTATAATATGGTATGGCCCATAGTGAATAAATTGAAGAGAGAAAAGGGACTACTACTAAAATTGAGAGTAGTGAATATCTAAAAATTTTAATGTAACCAAAGTAGTTGTAAAGAAATAGTGAAACAAATCCAAATACTAAATAGTAAGTTAGATTTCCTGTTAAGTGATTCCACTCGTAGTGAACAAAATTTGTGGTGTAAAGAGATAGAATGGATAGATCTTCTGCGTTTAGAGTAATTACTTTCTTAAATTCTGGTGGTAAGTAATAGATCAATAAGCATACAAATGTTGGAAGCAAAAAGAAAACGATCTCTGGAAGGAATTTCTTACGTATCTGGAGTGCATCTAACATCTTTTACCATTCTCCTCTTGATATCCTCCTGTCATGTAGTATTGCCCAAACATATGCCGGTCCTCGCACAATATTATTGATGACTCCCGGTCCCTTTATTGGAACCATCTCATAAGCCTTTTCGAAATTGCTTCTGTAGAGCGGGTATCCTGTTCTGTCCGGAATAACATACTCTCCTTCCACTCTGTAAACAAACTTAAGTCCGGTTTTAGTTCTAAATGTCTCGCCTGCGTGCTCCTCTATCCGCCTCCAGACCTCACTAAAAGGTGGCTTGGACATAGAAACTCACCGAAAAAGAGATCTCTTCTAACCGAGATTTAAAGATTTTTTAACAACATGGCTCTGGTAACTTAATGTTGGTAATAACGACTTGGGGGGTATGTGGAGCTCGAAGGTTTTTGGGGAAACGTAAGCGAACTGCATACACCTATGTAGCAGACCCAAGTGTACCAAGGAAGAGACACAAAGTACCAAAAGAGTTCTGGAGGTTCGCTTACCTTTTGATAAATTCGACGATTTCATTTGTATCCAACCTATCAACTGCAAAATACAAATCATAGAAGCTGTAGACTTCTGATAATAAGTCAAAGACTTCCTTAAGTGGCAGGTTCTTTAGTAGTGTCAACTTAATGATTCTCTCAAGATTTTTCAGGAGTTCCTCAATTTTCCTTTCTTGTCCATAGGATTTGGAACAATTCCTCAAGATAATCTTCCCATCTTCACTTAAGGTAATTATACCTACATCCTCGAAAGGAATAAATCCTAGTTCCTCAGGTTTTCCTCCAATAGTTTTTGCTCTTTCTTCCTCGAATGGAAGAGCAACATACCCTTCATTATAACATCCGTAACCCAGATATTTCAACACCTGTCGTCGTCCAGCAGAAAATCTCCCAGAATCCGTTGGGCTTTCTACCTCAATTACCACAGATTTTGTTTCTTCAATTCTATGTCTCGCTGTTCTCTCACCCAATACATCCAATAACTCAAGTTCATTTAAATAAAAGCCACCACTTATGATCTTTAAGTCTATCAGCTTGTTCTGCAGTTCTGGTATCTTTACGGCAAATAAATCTGGACCTCCTGGCCCCATTGTTAGCCTCTCACTGAATTTGTCAACAATAAAACCTTTACCTCTAAGGAACGAAGAAGTAATATACTCCATTATACCTTCATCTATGTATCTTCGAGGTAATCCTCCACTCCTCTCGTAATAGCCTTCTCTGAATAAAATAAAATCTGTTGGATTTAATCCTTCTGCTTTAATTTCCTCTAACACACTACTGTCATTCCCAAAAAGCAAATATTTTTCTTTTGAATCAAAGAATTCAGGTACCATCTTTTTTATAAAATTCAAGGAAGGAGATAATAGTGGATTTAGTTGCGAATCCATTGTACTCTCATTCAAAAAAATATCTTCCACACGCACAGATGGGCAAGGATTAGGAAAACGTAATACTTTACCATCTTTTGTTGGAATTGCTACTCTAAAAGGGGCCCTCCACCATAAATCAAAATCAGTTGGCCCAGGTGGGCCCATAACCTGAGACATATAGATTGCTTCATAAATCGGAATTTTAAAAGCAGTTCTTCCTAGGATTGTTGTTTTTTCAAATCCCAAATTACTGAATACATTTTCCCAAAATTCATTTGAAATCACGGTATCACTTTCATAAAGGTATTAACTTCTGAAATTATTAACTCTTGCGAACTCCCCGAATTTCGTTAACAAAAGAACATTTGAAGCAGTACGGAATTTCTAGATGCTCTTCTATCGAACATCCTCTTCTACGCCCTCTCGCTCTTCTTCCTCTTCTCCGAAGTCTTGATTGTGGGGGGCGCATCATAAACGTCCACGCCCATCTCTTCGGCCTGTTCATCGGAGCGACAACTCCCTATCTGCTGACCCTCAGGAAAAAAGAGCTTCAGTAGATCACCTCCCTCACCCTCATGCAGAGAACTCCATCCTTCCTGTAGAGCTCGCCTCTGACTCTGAGCCTCTCTCCCTTCCTCAAACCAGAAGACAGAGGAAAATCCTCGGCCATGAGCTTCGCTCTGAAGCTGTTGTTCACTAAGAGAGTTGCTCCTCCGTGATAGATCCTCTCCACAAGCACGTCGAAAATCCCGCTCTCTGGCACAGGAATCGAAATGGTGTCCCAGGTTGGAAGATAGATCTCTCCTCTTTCAGCAAGAACCTTCACCGCCTTCTTCAGGATCTCAGCCGAGAATCCCATCTCTCTGGCCTCTCTGAAGATCCATCCGAGAGAGATCCTTCCAACTCCTCTCTGCATCTCCCTCCTCAGGGTCTCAAGGATCCACCTCTCAGCTCTCGAAACCTCTCTCAGAAGCTCCGGATCCTGAGACTCCTTCTCTGCGAAGTCCTCCAGCGTGACCTGAAATCTTACGGGAGCGGGTCTCCTGATCTCTCTCCTCTCAGGTTCAGCACGGGAGACCTCGGGTCTCTCACCTCTCTTCAGCTGCCTGAGCTCCCTGTTGAGTTCTCTCATGATCCTCCTCATTCTTCTCGCTCTTCTCAGGCTGGAGTAGAAGTACCCCATGTCCACGGTTCTCTCCGCCGCAAGTATGATCACGCGCCCTTTCCTCTTCCTTCCCGTTCTCCCCTTCCTCTGGATGAAGCGGATCTCAGAGGGAACGGGCTCGTAGAAGATCACGAGATCGGTTGAAGGAATATCAAGTCCCTCCTCAGCTATGCTCGTCGCAGCTATCACCCTTATCTCTCCGCTCCTGAACCTCCTGAGAACTTCGATCTGCTCCTTCTGACTCAATCCTGAATCGCTGTTTCTCGATGCCTGACCGACGAACCTCTCGGCTCTGATTCCCCTCTCCCTCAGAGTCTCAACGATCTCATTCACCGTATCCCGGAACTGAGAGAAGATGATGATCCTCGAAGTTTCATTCGAGAGTTCCTCCTCAACGATCTTCACGAGCTCCCCGATCTTAGGATGAGACCTGCTCTTCTCCGTGAGCTCAAGAAGTCTTGAGAAGGAGAGATGAGAGGTTATCAGCTCGTAACTCCTCTTCTCCTCATCTCCAAGCTTCAGAAGGAAGTTCCTGAGCTGCCTCATACCCTGGGTCTCGAGAAGTTCGAGAGCGTGGAAGAGACTCAAGCACGCGCTCTGCTCAACAACAGCCTGATAGACCCATCCGCTCCTCTCTCCACCGTTCATGAGCTCTCTCAGCTCCTCACCGAGAGACAGGAGATCGCTCTTCGTCACGTGCTTCGGACTCTTTTTGATGAGTCCCATATTCTTCAGAGATGAGAGACGCTCCTCGATCATGCTCCTGAGGATCCTAGAGACCTCCCGATATTCTTCAGGAAGCCTCACCCTCCTCCACTCTATCTCTATGCCTGGAATGTAGGGCTTCACATCTTCATCCTCTTCGGATCTGTAGACCACGCGCTCGATGAACAGAGACTCGCAGACGCTCCTTATTCTCTCCTTATCCCCACCGGGACTTGCGGTTAAAGCGAGAATCACGGGGAAGGAGCTCCTTCTGATGTAGTCTCTCGCAACGAATGTGTACGCGTAGTTCTTCACCGCTCTGTGAGCTTCATCGAAGATCAGGAGGGAGAACTCGGAGAGATCGAGGATTCCCCTCTCGATGTCGTTCTTCACGATTTGAGGTGTGGAGAAGAAGATCCTTCCGCCTCTCCACAGCATCCTCCTCTTTTTCGGATCCACCTTTCCGGTGATTGCAACGAGAGATCTCTCCTCAACGTTCATCATCTCAGCGAAGCTATCTCTGTGCTGGAGCACGAGAGGTCTCGTCGGAGCCATCATGAGAATCTTCATCTCCGGATTCCTCTGGAGGTAGTAGGCCGAGAGAAGAACAGCTATCACCGTCTTTCCGAGAGCGGTGGGAAGGACGACGAGAGCATTCCTGTCTATGGTCTCAATCAGAATGCTCTGCTGATAGAGCCTCGACTCAACCTTTCCGCTTTTTATCAGCGGGTGCTCCACGTAGCTCACTTCACTCAAATTTCACACCTCTCTGAAGCGCCATCTCGCAGACTCCGCTGAAGGAACACGAGAGGCATCTCCTCTCGCTCTCGTGATTCCTCTCAATCTCACCGCTCCTCAGAACTCTCCTCATCTCACTAACGGTGGAGAGAAGCTCCTTCTTCAGCTCCTCGGTGTACTCGATCCTGTGCTGGGCTCCGTTCGAGTACACCAGAATTCCGCAGGGAACTCTCGTGCCATAGCTCTCCTCGACGAGAAGGCAGTAGGCAGCAAGCTGAAGGACGTGGCCGCGATGGGGTTCATCTGCATTTCCGCTCTTCACCTCCACGGGGATGAGCTCCCCTCTCTCATTCCTCACGATGTAATCGGGTCTTCCCGCAATCAGATAGCGCTCCGAGAAGAGGGGCCTTGCGGGCTTATCGAGATCCGAATAGGTGATCTCCCCCTCAGGAATTCCGTATTCTCTCCTCACCCTTTCAACCGATTTCGATGTTCTCCTTGAGACGAGGAAGAGGAAAAGAGCGAGGAAAAGCAGTGACGCGATGATGAGCTCGATCATAGCCACCACACCAGGAACAGCAGGAAGAGGGCTGCGAGGACGAGAATGAGGACGATCCTCGTCAGAGCTGCGGAGATCTCCTCTCCCTTCTGCACGTACTCCACCATTCTTCCAACTTCCCGGTGTTTTTGCGCTCCTTCATCAAGCTTCGGGGACTCCGGAGAGCACCCGCACCTCTGGAGGTACCACGCAACAGGGCAGAAGGAGTACTGAGCTATTTCCGATGCGCTGATGACGTATCTGCGATTCGGCTTTTCGCCCTCCCTCACAATTCAGATTCTCTGCGGAAAAGCATATTAAAGTTCGCTCAGATGGGCGAAAGTGTTCTCAGCTCTTTCGCAAAAGTAAAGGGATGAGACAATAGACGCACTCGGGTTTTCCGGCCATGATTTGAAAGAAGTGTTATCGGACCAAAAAATGAGGTTTAAGTTGAGAAGGCGTTTTAAGGTGGCCCCTGCCTACTCCATCCCACCCCGCTTACGCGGGGCTCATTGTTTCGGCAGGAGGGGGACAGCAGAGCTGTCCGACCTTACCCACCTTACACAACCATGTGACCAACCCTACATAATCATACCGATCAGGGTTCTGGGAAAAATAGGAGATGTCCGAAGCAGAATTCCGCTAACAATACTTTCACTTCACTCTCGACTCATTTTTTAAGTTTTAACCGGCTGTGTGCGATAAAAGTGTTCCCGAAACTCACCCGTAGATATTTTCTCTCTTTCCGATTTTCAAAATCTTAATCGTCTTCTCCTCTTTCTCATACTCAAATATTATTCTGTAACCTCCAACTCTCATCCTGTAAATCCCTTCGTAGCCTCTGAGCTTTTTAACGTCAAGATGTATCAGAGGGAAAAAAGCCAGTTTGGAGATTCTATCTTTTATCAGCTTTCTTTCATCTTCTCCCAGATCCTCGAGTTCTTTCAGCGCTTTTCTGGAGATTAATATTCTGTTCTCATAACTCATTTTCGGCTACATCCCAGTCCAGAAATTCGTCCTCTCTTCTCTCCTCGACAGCTCTCTTCTCCCAGTCCTCAGCCTCCTCCTCCTGAATTAACTCGAGATTGACCTCGATCAGTGACTTTAGATAATTCTCGATGTTCTCGATCTTTTTACTCAGTTTTTCCAAAGCCGCGTCCATGATTGTAAGTTTGATCCTCATCTAATTAAGATTATGGTTTCCCGACGGCGACTTTGAACCTGAGAGCACGGTGTGAGAATACTTTCGCCCCGCTCTCGGCTCACCTTTTTAAGGGAGTTGATCCAAGTTTTTATGTGCCTATCCATCCCCTCTTTTTCCGCCCCCCACATCTTCTGGTGTTCTCCATCACTCGGTAATCCTGCTCAAGTTTCCAGCTCTATTTTCTAAGAAAGAGCTCTTCTCACTCAATCTTCTCAAACTCTACTCTCGGAAAACCCTCAGAGAGATCAAGAGTCATCGCATAATATTGAGTCTTCGGCTTCATCCCTCTGATCACTGGAACTCCGCAGAAATTCTTCATTTTTATGTGTACATCACTTAGATTGGATAACTCTTCCGTAAACGGAAAGCCAGGCTTGGTAACTCGAATGAGGAGACCCTTAGTGTCCTGAACAAAAACATTCCCTTCCTCAAAAACTCTTATGACCTCATCCCCATATCTTGAATAGACCGAGTCCACCCCAGTAATGTGAAGATCCTCGTAACTTCCTCCTCTCTCCCTATCAACGATCTCATAAGTTCTCTCAGCCTCTTCTATAGCCTCCTCTCTTCTCAACCTCTCTCTGCCCCATCCTCTCTCGATGAAGATAAAATTCTTCAACTCTGTCCCTGTTACAAAAAGAGCTATCCTTCTCACTATATCCTCCCTGTTGGTACCGAGAGTCGGAATATTATAAACTTTCCTCATATTCCTCAAGAAATTCAGTGAAAATAACTCCAAGAACGGGTAGTACATTTCCCTTGTGACGTCCTTTTCAATTTCAAACAGAATGGTGCTTCCTTTCCTGAGACCTCCTCCAAATATCTCATCCAGAGATCTTGATCCGGATGAAAAATGCTCCTCATCTGGATCCTCAAGAGGTTCGAAGAGTCTGGGCTCTTTCGGAGGTTCGTACGAGAACGGTTTGAATACACTGAATTTCCCATCCTTCAGAGTGAACAGATACTCGGGTTGGGATATCTGGATTCCCCTGAGCTTGTGAATGATGATTCTCCTCAAAACCCCTTCATCTATAATCTCCCTCCTTAACTCGACGACTCCGTCAACGAAGTAATCTGCTCTCCCTCTCTCACTTCTTTCGACTACAAGGACAAGCTTGAAGTCAAACTCATCACTCATCTCAAGAAGGTCCTTTAGAATGTCTCTCTCGACATACTCTTCAATGGCTTCGAGAGAGTCAATAATAACAAGGGAGTTACTCTTATTTCTAAGGAGGAATACAAGCTCCTGGAGAAAGCTGGGTTTATCTTCATATTTCATCCAGAGAATCCTAGAGGATTTCTCATCTCTCAAGTCTGAAGCAAGTTTACGAATTCTTGCATCAATTATAATTGAACTCCCGTGAACATCAATGACGTCCTTCTCATCAAAGATCTCTCTCAGAAATGGATAAGTCTCAAAGAGATTCTTGGCTGAGATCCTAGTTGAGATGTAAAAAGAGTTCCTCAGCTCCTCCGCAATTCTCAGTGCTAGAAGGGTCTTCCCACTCCCGGGCTCACCCCTTATAAGAAGGGATGCTCTGGGTCTTTTCAGAAATTCGGCGATAGAAGGACAACACCACAAATTTGGGCTACTCAATCTCACCCCCTCCCCCAAGTTTTTCGCATAAATCAAATCCCAAAATAAATTATTGATCCTTCATTATTAAAAAAGTTGAACCAGAGTTATCAATATAGAGTAGAGATTGACACTCTCCACGACTGAAGTCGGGAGATTCTGGGTTTGTCAGCTTATGCTTCATCCTACCCAGTTCGGGCTGTGTCAAAGCAGCCCCTGCCATGGACATATAGCCAAAGGCTCGTTTCAAAATGTTTAAAGTCCCGTTATAATCTGCGTTTAATTCAACTCCGCATTTTGGACAAACAAATCTCCCGTTGTGTCTCAAACCTTGGAATCAGATATACTTTGTTTCTTGAGTGTTGATAGCTGTTCACCTATCAACCTTGTGCTGTTGACATATTTAAACTTATCAACAACCCACCCACCTCTCCTAATTCATCCCATGGTTCAAACCATAAGCTTTCTTAGCGACATTCTGTAAAATTGCACAATCCTTCAAATTCTCAAACTTAAGAGGTTTTTACGGCTTAAGATGGATCGATGAGGGATATCTTAGCTGCTTAACAAAAACGAGTTCTTGCCGGCTCAGGGGATCAAACGGCAATGGTCGAGAGAACTCACACCCCCTTCTTTTTTCAGTTTTATATAGCCTCTCCTCGGAAATTCTCCTGATGGACGCCCTTCTCCTGAAACTGAAGCACCGAGAGCTCGGATCAGACCCTCCGAGATATCAGCCAAGAGATCCACCGAGATACGAGTTGCTCGAAAAGAAGAGGGTCATCAGAGTAGGGAGAAAGATCCGCGGAGGAGAGGGAGCAGTTGAAATAGGGTACATCAGCTCGCCGTTCAAGCCCTACATCAGAAAGCTCTACCTCAACCCGGAGAGGAGGTCTCTCGGAGAGGGGAAGGTGACTCTCGTGGTTGCACCGAAGGGAGTCGGGAAGACGAACCTCACGAGGCTCTACACTCAGGCGTTCTACAGAACAACTAGGAAGATGCCAATAGTGGTCTTCCAAGAGAAGCGTGGTGATCTGGATTTCACGAGAAAGGAGGATCCGGAGAAGCTGATGAGCATGGGAATAGAGCCGATAAAGCTTCCCGAGGACTGCCAGAAGTTCCTGATTCCAGGAGAGAACTACAGGATTCCTCTCGCTGAAATCGAGTACTCTGAGCTCATGGAGTACATAGGGAAGAGGATTGGATCCTCACAGGGAGACAGGATCATTCAGAGGGTCTGGTACGACAGGAAAGGGAGGAACAGACATAGAACTCTGGAGGAGCTCGCCGAAGCCTGTGAGGAAGTCATCGAAACAATGGAGGAGAGGGAGGATGCCAACATTTCAATCGTTAGAACCTCGATCAACAGATTCCTCGACCTCATAGAACTCGACAGGCTGATTGAAAGCTCCAGAGAGCTTAGCTTCAGGGAGATCATAGATGAGGAGAAGATCAACATCGTGGACCTCAGCAGGATAGGAGACGACGAGGAGAGACGCTTTGTGGTCTCCGCAACTCTCAGGATGCTAGAGAGGAACTACCACGAGACTCCGTGCTTCGTCGCTCTCACGGAGGCTCACGTCTACGCTCCTGTAGCTGGCAATCCTGCTTCAGCAAAGGTGATCAACAGGATAGTCACGGTTCTTGCCCGCAGCTACGGCTGGAATGTCTTTCTCGAAACACAGTCTCCTCAGAACCTCAATCCGAGGGTCGTTGAGAACGTCGATGAGGTCTTCATTTTCGGCTTTACGTCGAAGAAGAAAAGGGAGGCTCTCATCAGATCGCTTCAGATGAAGCTTGAGGACGTTGCAGATCTCTTTTACTACGTCTGTAAGGACATCGGGAAGGGAGAAGGGCTCTACGCAACGATAAACGATCAGAGCACCCCGTACTTCGTTGTTACGTATCTCAGCCCCGTGGGCTGATTTTGGGTGAGACCGGTAAAGGAGGTGTGAGACTTGGTATTTGGAGAGAAGAAGGTTAAAAGAATAAGAGAACTTCTCGAGAAAGGTGCGAGTTTACGCGGGAAAGAGCGGGTTTGCAAGTGGAAGATAAAGCACAACAAAGAGGTGTGAGAGTTGCCAAGGAAAAGAGGTAAGGGATGGCATGCAACGAAGAAAGAGGATCCCAGAAGAGGGGCCGTGGCTCTGAAGGGAGTTGAGGCGAGGAGATTGAAGAGGGTCAAACCAAAGAAGGAAAGGACCACAATCGTCCTGAAAAACAGAGCATCATTCGAGGGTCATCTCTACAGGGTCTATGCTAGAGAGGGTTCCACCGTCAGAACGATTTTTCCGAGAGCAGAGAGACACCCGAAATTTGCAAGCGCTCCCTTCGGCAAGAAGTTCAGGGTGAGGTGGAAGGGGAAGGAGTATGAAGCCGTTAAAGAGGCGCGCTGGCAGGAAAACGGTGTGAGAGTTCCCTGTTTGGTCTGATACGTTACAAAGGAGGCGGAGAAGAGATGAGAAGATGGAATGCGGGAAAGAGAGGAAGAGGGTGGTGGGGAGAGAGCAGAAGACACAGCTTGGCTGCAAAGAAAGGATGGAGAAAGAGAGTCGCAAAAATGCCGAGAGTTCCGATGAAGACGATTGAAGCTGCTGAAGCCCTGAGACCGAAAAGAGCGAGAGTGGTGGACAGGGCTAAAAGAGCTAAAGTGGTCCTAGATCCAGATGATCCGAGAGTGAACTTCTGGTTGAAGAGGCCTTACGAACTCGACGTTGAGGGCATAGATACTCCGGTGGTTGCGAAAGGGAGAGATCAACCTGAAAAAAATTTTGAAAAACAACGTGAGCTCTCGGTGAAGTTGAAGGAAAAAATCGTGGATCTGTTCTGGGAAGGAGGCAGAACCCGAAAGCACAATTGGAAGTTGAAACAAATAAAGATGGAGTTCTACGAAAAGCCGAAGCCTGCAACGGTCTTCAACTTGACGCTCGAAAACGACTTCGTCCTCGGTGGCGGCAGGTACATCCACGTGAGGGCGAATCCGGAGAGTTATGCAATTTTCGAGCTGAGAGATGCTAAGGGTAACGTCTTGGGAGCACTGGACTACAGGTGTAACAGCGGTGAAAAACTGTTAGAACTCCTCGAGAAGAAGGTTCTCGAGGGAGGATTCTTCCGCGATCTCATTGTGAAGCAGCATGCGTGGATGATCAAAGGAGAGCACAGGGATGAGGAGATCGAAAAGCTGAGAGAACAGCTCAAGGAGTGGGGGAGTAGAAGCGAGGAAAAGAGTGTGAAAGGATGGAGTGTACCACGAACGAAGTTTAACGAATGGAAGGGCTACTTCAGGAGATATTTCTTTGACTTGCACGGAGAACAACTGTTCTGGTATTCTACTGCAAGACACCGCGAGTACATAGACCTGTACAATTGGAGTGATGAAGGAATTCTAATCAGGAAATCTGACATTGAGAAGTATGGATGGGACAGAATTGGGAAATTCCTCGAAGAGACGGCGAGAGAAGAGTACAAGCAATATACAGACTACCTCCTGAAATTCCTCAAAAAGGATACAGAGAGATTGTGGGGAAACATCATACAGTGGTAAACAAATAGAAGGAGCTCTGCTGAAAGAGAGAACCTGAAGGGGAAGATAGAAAAGCTGATCTCCTCGATTTATCCTAAGGCGAAAGTGGAGACGATTGAGACCCCCTATGGATCCGCGAAAGCGTTCATGATCTCAATTGACGAGGATCTGAACATTTTCGACGGCATCGCGGTTACGAACAAGGCGATTTACGAGAAGTACAGGATGAGGTCTCTCACCGGCTACAACATCAGGTGGGCGATCTATCCTGCGAGCGAGAGGCAGATCCTGATAAAAGACTTCAGGGCGAACAGGGAGATCAAAGCGTCACTCGATGATCTCGAAAAGATCCTGAAAGATCTCAGGTTCCTGGAATCGGGGTTTCGCAATCAGGCAGGATCCAGAGAGGTTTTTGAGCTTCCTTACATCAGAGATGCTGTGAAAAAGGCTGAAAAAGAGGGGTTGAGTGTCTCGCCTCTTCCGGGAAAGAGCGTGGAGTACAGAGGAGTTAAGGTCCCGCTGAGGTGGAAGATCGGGGAGCACGTCTACGAGTTCGTGGAGAGGGAGGCGAAGCCCAGAGGACGGAAAAAGCTCCTCTACGGTGATAAAAAGATCAGGGAGAAGTGGGTCGTCTCCAAGCATGACGGGAAGACAGTCTCAGGAAAGATAGGCGACGGAGAGATCATGCCTACGATTGACGTTGCGAACCTCATCCTCTTCGGGATCCATGCGGAGAAGAGGAGCAGAGTTAGAAAGAGCCTTGAAAAGCTGAAGACCGATGACTCCTGGAAGAGGATTGCGGAGAGATACTACGGAGAGTACTCGAGAAAGCTCGGAATCAGAGGAATTCCGCTGAAGTTCAAAAGGGGATACACCAGATCTGGAGGCATCACGATCTTCGTGAAAGGAGAGCCCAGAGAAGTTAGAATTTCGGAGGACTTCTTCAGCAATTTCTTCGCGGTTGACGGGAGGAGGGCTGAGGAGGTCCTGAAGTTCACGATAGCCCATGAGCTCGCCCACATCCATCTGGAGCACGGGAAGAAGAAGTGGCCGAGATTCTTCATAGAGGAGGAGGCCGACAAGCTTGCTGAGAAGATAAGCGGGGTCTCGAAAGAGGAGAAAGAAAGACTCACCTTGGAGCTGGCGAAGAAAGTGAACGAGGTCGCGGGGGAGGAGGTGTTTGCTGCCATCGCCGAGTGAGGAGAACTCAGAGAAATTCTGAGAGAGTCTGCATCGTTTTTCCTCTCTTTTTTGTGTTCACTCAATCTTCTCAAACTGCACCCGGGGATAGCCTCTCGAGGTGTCCACAATCATCGCATAATACTGGGTCTTGGGCTTCAATCCTTTAATCACAGGAACTCCGCATACGTTCTCCATCTTTATGTGAATGTCACAGAAATTTGATATCTCTTCCACAAGTGGAAATCCCGGTTTTGTTATGAGTATACCAAGACCTTTCGTATCTTTTATGTACTTTTCACCTTCCTCCACTGCTGTAAGCATGGCATCTCTGTACCTCGAGTGCACAGCCTCCGCATCCACAAGAGTTAATTCTTCCAGTTCTCCCTTTCTCACTTCACTGGCAATTTCGTAAGCTTTTTTTGCTTCTTGCAACGCCTCTTCATCTCTAAGATGTTCCATCGCCCATTCTTTTTCAACAAAAATCAAGTTCTTCAGCTCACTCTCACTTACGAAAGGTTTGGTCTCGTTTATAATTCTATCTACCTCAGTACTGAGAGTTGGGATCACGTACACCTTTCTCCCGTTTCTCAGGAAATTCAGAGCAAATGTCTGAAGAAATCTGTAATACATCTCTCTTGTCACGCCCTCTCCAACATCTAAAATAATCGTAGTCCCTTTCCTGAATCCTCCATCAAATATCTCATCAAGAGAGGCTGAACCAGAGGAGAAGCGCTGAGCATCTGGATCTTCAATAGGCTCAAAGAGCTCCGGCTTTTCTGGACTCTTGTACGAAAAGGGTTTAAAAACTCTAAATCTCCCGTTTTTGAGGGTGAAGAGATAAGTGGGCTGCTTTATCTCAACTCCTCTGAGCTTGTGGATTAACATCCATCTCAGAATGGCCTCATCGACCATCTCCTTTCTAAGCTCAACAACCCCATCGGAAAGGAAATCCACTTCTGTGATATCGGTCCTCTCTCCGATGAGGATCGTCTTCATATCAAGTTCTCTGGACAACTCCACAAGATCTTCCACTATAGAGCTCTTCACTACTCTTTCAACGGCCTGAACGGAATCTATGATTATTTTTGGTAATTCCATATCCTTAAGAATTGAAATTATGTTCCTCAAAAAAGAGGGTTTGTCTCCGTATTTCATCGAGATGACAATTGAATCAACATCACTGAGGACTTGGTACCCACTCTCTCTTGTAACGTCAATTATGAAGTTTCCTGGTATCCTTCCCTTTATCCATGGATAGGTGGAGTAAAGAATCTCATGGGAGATTCCTATGGAAGCATAAAATGCACTTCCCTTCATCAGCTGAACGAGCTCGAGTGAGAGAAGAGTTTTTCCGCTTCCAGGATTGCCTTTAATGAGAAGGGTTGCACCATAAGGTTTCTCGAGAAACTCAAGAATTTCATCCGGAATCAGAACCTCTGAGTTAGTCATAACAATACCCCTTTAATAACTCTTATTTATTTCTTAACTCTTAAATTTTAAATCCGCTTCACTTTCAATCTTTTCGGAAACAACTTGGTTGTTTCATATTCCTTAATTATCTTCACAAGAAAGCATATTGACTGGGAAAACTATTAAAGGAGGGATCTCGTTTTTAAGCTTTGGCTGCAGTAACTCACCAGCACTCCTTCAAAGCCTTCTCCATAAGCTCCCTTTCGTAGCGCCTGTAGATGTATCTCGTTCTCCCTCTCCCCTTCCTTCCGAAGACCACGTCGATGAACCTCAGGCGCTCGAGCTTGTCGATTATCTCGTAGAATCTCTCATAATAGAGCCCGACCTCAGCCCTCATTATTGCGTAGACCTCTCCGGTTGTGATCTCATCTGTTTCGAGCGAGTAGATGATTTTGAGCGCCTCCCTTTCATCGGAGTTCAGAGCTGAGATGCTCTTGGCCAGGAAGACCTTTGCACCTCCTTCGTACACTCTCTCAACGTCTTCAGCTTCTATCCTCCTCTTCGCCCTCCTCTCCGCTTCAATTCCGGCTGCTCTCAGCAGGTAGAGACCGAACCTTATGTCACCGGTTCTTGAGGTGAGGTCCACCACGCTTTCAAACGCCTCATCGCTCAGCACTCCATTTTGGAATCCGTGTCTCACCCTCCACTCGAGGATATCTCTAATCTCATTTCTGCTGTACGGTGGAAAGTGCACCTCCGAGAAGTGAAACGCGGATCCAACGAGCGGATCGAGTTTTGAGATGAAGTCCATCTCGGTTGCGATGAGGATCGTTCCGATCCTTACACCGTGCTCATCTCCGCTTTTGATTATCACCTTCATGATCTCGTTCAGCGCCTCTTGATCGAGAAAGTTAACGTCGTCTAGAACTGCGATTAGAGTTTGATCTCTTCTCATAAGTTCACCGCAGACCTCAGAGAAGAGCTTCCACAGCGGAAGACCTTTCTGCGGAGCCATCTTTCCGCAGACGATCTCGTAGATCCTTGAGAGAATGTTGTACGCTGTTCTCATCACGGGACACCTGATGTAGGCCACGAGAACTCCCTCGAACTCAGAGAGCATGTTCAGCACGTATCTCACGCTGCTGGTTTTTCCTGTGGAGGGAGGACCAATGCAAAGAATATCGACCGGACGGAACCCCTTCGTTGCCGGTTTTAGACTGAAAGCTAAAGAACTCACCTGCTGCTCCCTGTGGAGGATTGCATCAGGAAGGTACTCCGTGTCGAACACGGATTCATTTCTGAAGAGTGTCTCATCCCTCCAGAGAACCTCCATCCCGTAACTCCCCCTCAATTCTCTCCTCAGCTATTTTCTTAAGTTCCTCGATTTCCCTCCACCTATCCGCGATGAGTTTGATGAACTCCGGTCTCGAAAGTATCTCGAGGAGTTTCTTCTCCTCTTCTTCCCATCTCCTGATTTCGTGCGATGCCTCGCTCGTCAGAGGAAGGCCGCAATTCGAGCAGAACCTAGAATCTCCAGGGTTTATGAAGCTGCATCTTACACATTTTCTTACTTCGAGATCTCTCTCGCTCTCCTTCTTCAGCCCGTGCATCTCGAGGATGGCGTTCTCTACATCTTTATCCGTGAGGTGGAGATAGACCTTCACCATTCTGCTCCCGGGAACCCAGCCCATGTACTTCGCTCCAATTGATTCCGTTATCTCACCGAGGATCCTCGTCGCTCTGGTATGCCTGAAGAGGTGCGGATAGATTCTTTTCTTTATTCCAGCTCTCTTTGCAATCTTCTTGAGCTGTATCTGGAAGTCCTTGTACTGCATTGGAGCGGTGCGGTTCTTCCCTGTGAGTCTTATCCACAGAGGAGCTTCTGGATCCTCTTTAAGAGGGTGATCGGAGAGCCACATGCTGAGGAACTTCGTGGAGTAGACAATCCTGAGTCTTCTTTTGATGGTTTTCGATTTCGGAAGCCACACCACAGCTCCGAATTCATCGAAAGAGACATCCTTAACTCTCATGCTTGCGATCTCACCAATTCTGGCACCAGTCTCGTATAGCAGTGAAATGAAGGCTCTATCTCTGGAATTCAGGCATGCGTTTAGCATCTTCCTGAACTCATCCTCGGTTATGAGATCGTGTGGAGATACCTTTGTCTCCACACTTCCTATTGTAAACCAGTTCACGAGATCATCTCTGTTGAACCACCTGAAGAACCTCTTTAGCGTCTTCTTCACCTCAAAGACAACGCTGTCTGAGAACTCTCCTCTGTTAACGAGCTCCTGATAGTGGACTATGACCTTTCGTACATCTTCTTTCGTGAACTCTCTGAAATCCTTTTTCACGACATCCAGAATCCTCCTGAGGTAGTGTACGTAGCTTCTGACCCTGAGCTCAGAGATTCCCTGAGCGATGAGATCTTCCGAGAAGTTCCTCACAATCTCGTAGTGTTCTGGATACTTCTTCCGGAAGTTCTCGAGAACTCTGCTCAACTTTTGAGATGGATAGATGTCCATACTAAAAATCACCTCGGGAAAGAATAAAACAGGAGACGCTAATTCGAGAGTTGTAAGGAACTGAAAATGAATAATTCATGCCCTGGCCCGGATTTGAACCGGGGACAATCGGATCTTCAGTCCGACGCTCTCCCTGACTGAGCTACCAGGGCTCAAATTTCTATACTGAGTCACCTTTATTAAAAGTTTTCTCAACTTTCATCTCCGCAAAAAGAAGTTGACTAAAAAAGAGGGAATGTTCAGAATCTTGGGAAAATAACTTTCCAGTTTTATTACTTTTGGAATATCCAAAAATTCTAGGTGAGACTTTGTTTCACTCTTTCTTTTCTCCTCTTCCAGAAAAAATCTCCTCTCTCGCTCTCCATCTCTTTTTCCCTGCTCATAATATATCATCACATCAACGTTAAGCTCTCTGCCCTTCCTTTTCAACTTCTCCAGCTCTTTAAGAACCCAGCCAGTCTCCATATGCTTATAGTATCCTACGCTGAAACCCAGCTGATATGCTTTCTCCTTCAATCGCTCTTGAGGGTCCATTCGAGCTCATCTCCAACTCTCAAACCTCTGGAAGTTATCTGGAGAGCCCTCATGTTATTATCGTGTTTGGTTCCGCGCATCTTCATAATTTGAATTGCTCTGAACATTTTGTTGTTTTGCATGAAACTGTGGAAGAAGATTACGCTATGAGCGAAAAATTGCTCTATGGAATATCTCCCTGGATCCAGCATCTCCGAAATTATTATGCCCGTACAATTCAGAGAGCTCAGATTCCGAATAAATCTTGCTATTTCTCTGAGCTCTTCTTTTATAACTCCTGAAAACTTGATGAGGGAAATTGAATCTATGACGTATCTGCTTGCATTAGTCCTTTTAATCGCTCTCTTTAATTCAAAAAACAAAGTAGCAGGAGTCATTGAATAAACCTCTTCTTTCCTTTCTTCTGCCCAAAGATCTGAAGCATAACTCAAATAATCTTCGAAATCCAAAAAAATTAATTTTTCTTCTTCTACAAGCTTTTTAATCTGTGGAAACATTCGAGAAGCATCTACAATGACGTTGGATTTAGCGTCTGTAAGCGAAAAATAAACCCCGTTTTCACCATTCATCGCTCCATCGACAAGAAACTGAATTGCAAAAGTTGTCTTTCCACTTCCCGGAGGACCGAGAATGAGGTGTGCCCTGTTCTTGGGCAAACCACCCTCAATCAACTCATCTAACCCGGGAACTCCTGTCGGAACACAATCTTTTCTCAAATTCAGCCCCTCCTTAACCACCCTTATAAGCTACTATTATTCCATCTTCCCTAAAATCATCTTCGACCGTTAAATTTGCTTCTGTTAAGAGATTCTCGATTTCTTCATAGCTGTATGGCTTTACAAAACTCGGAATCAAAGAATCAATAAAATCGTAAAGAGGCTCAGTAGAGAAAAGTTTCGTAAAGATTATTAGTTTCCCATCTTTTCTCAGGCCTCTGTTTGCGTTGTTAAAAACCCTTAGAGGGTTCTGAAGAAATGGCATAGTCAGAGAAAGAACCATCACATCGTATTTATCCTTGAAGAGAAGAATTGACTCGATATTCTCTTTTCGCACTTTTGCCCAATGAACCCTGTTAGATTCTATTTTCTTCTTACAGATTTCCACCATGTTTTTGGAATTATCAAGACCGACTGCTTTTCCCCTCGGTCCAACAATTTTTGCATAATGGATGAGAGAGGAGGTGCCACATCCTAAATCGAGAACGTAATCTCCTGAGCTCAAATTTGCAACATTGCTGAGAATTTCTCTGGTCATATTGAACCACTCATTCTCGAGCCATATACTCCAAAGATCTGCATCCTTATTGAAATCCACTGCCGCCATGGGATGTCTCTCATCCAAAAGAGCATATGGAAACGCTCTAAGCATTGCGGTTATAAAACTCACAAGATCATCAGTAACTTTATCAAGAACGAGGTCGTTTTTATTGAGTTCAAGTTTTATCCCATTTCTCAAATAAAACTCCTCTCCATCTCTTTCGAGAATTCCATATCTCTCCATGGTTTTGAGATACAAATAAACCAATTTTCTGTTCCTGTATCCATAGTTTGAGGCTATCGATTCTGCAGTTGTGTAACCTTCAGTTATACCGCTAAAGATATTTGTAACAACACCCATCTGAATTAAACTTCCAAGACATATGTTCCTCGCTTTTATTAAAGACTCTCTGATTCTTCTTGTAGAAACTGGAGTTGGAATAATTTCCTCCTGAAATTCTTCTCTCGAGATTGTTTTCAGCACCTCAATTAGTTTTCTGTTGTTCTCTACAATCTCTTTGAGTAACAAAAGTTCTTCATTCACTCTTCCTTCCATTTCCTCACCTTAAGTAAACCTTATTATAACCGGTGTTCTTCACGTACATCTTCAGGAATTCTACTGTTTTCTTTCCATATTCTGAGAGTCGATAGTATTTAACGCCCTCCATCTCTATCACATCTACGAGTCCCATTTCAACGAGAGACGAGGAACCATTATAGCGATCCCCCATGCCTCTTAGAGCTCCAATGACGTTAGACGCATCTATCCCGGTATTTCTTGCTATTTCAGCAGGATAACTTGCATTCGGATAAATTTCATAAAGATAGAAGAGTGTTGTTGTTCTTACAGTACTCTTTTTAAGTGATCTAAGAACATGAGGGTCATATTGCAGAAATGAAGACTTCATCATAATCCCTCACCACATGTTTTTAAAATCCTTCATATTAAATTTTTTCCTGAATTGTGCATCTACACATTCCTCGATAATTGCAGTTGATCTGTTATTTGCGCACATATTTACACGAATGAGTTTATTTATCCCAAAATTAAGCATTTTCTGAATAGAAAATTTGAAAAAGAGGTGAAAAGAGGTGAAAGCAAATAGGAAGTTTAGGATGAGAGAGGAGAGAGCTCAAGTGGGCATCGGTACCCTGATCATATTCATAGCGATGATCTTAGTTGCGGCAATAGCGGCGGCAGTTCTTATCAACACAGCAAGCTCATTACAGCAAAAGGCTCAAGCAACAGGAAAAGAGGCGATAGCTGAAGTTGCTTCTAACATTCAAGTTGAGAGCGTTGTGGGTAATAGATCTTCCGCCACTGATACAACTCTCGATTACCTGTTTTTGAAGGTCTCATTAGCTCCAGGTAGTGAACCTGTGGATCTGAGTCAAGTTGTGATACCAATTAGTGATGGACAAACAACTCAAGATCTAACATGGGACTCTGCAAACGCCACTTCAACAACATTCACAGCCTCTGAGATAAGAGATGTAGATAACTCATTCACAACGAGTACCCCAGTACTTACCTCTGGAGATCTGATTCAAATAGAGATAAACGCTACTGCAGTAGGTTTGAGCCTTGATCCGAGAACTGAGGTCTCAGTGACTCTCAGCCCAGAAACAGGAGCTCCAGCAATAGTCGAGTTCACAACGCCGAATTCCTATGGAACTGATCTGTACATAGAGCTCTATCCGTGAATGCCGGGACTTGAGGCTTAAACCTCAAGTCCTATTCTTTAAAATTTTTCCATTGCAGAGGAGGGAGTAGTGGTGCCTTTCTTTCGAAGGAAGAAAAAAGAAGAGCGGAAAACAGAAGGAGTGAGGAGTGAGGGGGCAGTAAAGGCGCTCTCGAGCGAGGAGCCTGGAGAAGAACTGGTTGAGATAGAAGAGGAAACAGAGGACATGGTGTCAATCCTCTCTGAGAGAATGAGCGGAATCGAGAACAGGATGACGAAAATTGACATTTCAATTTCATCACTCAGAAGAGAGATCGATAACCTTGGAAAAGAGATTGAAAGAATAGACAGCAGTCTTCAGGATGTTCTCACTCTCTATGAAATTGTTTCAAACCAAATTAATCCATTCGTAGATGCTTTCAAAAGCCTTGACTACAATGCCATAATCTCTAGATTTGAAGAAAATGAAGAAAAAATAAGAGAATTTGAAAAAGGTCTTTCAAATTTGAGAAAAGATCTTGAAATTCTTGCATTCGGTAGATTTGACTTTGATAAGCTGATTGACGAGTTTTTTGAGGAGAGAATTGAGAAAATGATCTCTACGAGAGATATTGAAGAGGAGGAGCATACCTCTGAGCAAGAGGAGGGTGAAGAGAATGAGTCTAACTCAGGAACAGATTGAAGAGAGGTTGGCACCTTTAAGATCCAAAATACCCTCGATTGTACTGGATAGAGTAGCCGAGAGATTAAGAGACGAGAGAATTACAGAAGAGGATCTTGAAGAGTTGACTCAGAGACTCGTAGAAAGTTACGCGCAACCCGAAAGAGAGCTTGAGACAATTGAGAAGAGACTGGAGAAGATGGAAAGTACTATCTCTTCACTTGAGGAGTTCCTAAGAAGTCAAATGAGAAGAGAGGGGGAGGGAGTAAAGAGGCCAGAGAGGGAGACCGCAATTGAGGAGAGAAAAATTGAAAGTGAGAGGTTGAAAGAGGAGAGAGAAGAGATCAAAGTGCTAAAAAAAGAGAGGATGCCGAAAGAGATCGTAAAAGAAAAGATTCAGTATGTTGAAGAGATAGGTCCAAGATTAAGAAAGATAGCACCAAATCTGGTGAATGACATAGTGGTGATGAGATGGATCGAATTCATGATAGAAAGAGTTGGAAGAGAGAATCTCCCAGGACTTCTAGAATATTACGTGGACATCAACTGGATAAGTGAAGATGTGATGAACACGATCTTAAATTATGCCCGAGGATTCTCCTCTCAGAAAGAGAGCTACGAAGTTAAAAGGCTTGTTGACCTAAATGCAACTGATCATATCAGATCGCTGCTCTTCATCGAGAAGTTAAGGGGCAAATGCATAAATAGAGCTCTTCTGATGTCTCTAGAAAGAGAGATAGCGAAAATACAAGAGGAGTCAACGGAGCTCTATGGGATTTAGTGTTTCTATCTCGGTTGGGATACTCTTCATAGTTGTGATAGCTGTAGTGTCAGTAGTTGTCACGAATTTGAATATTGCAGAGGGATACATGGAAGAAGCGAAGAAGAGTTATAATGAGCTTCAGGAAAATAAATTGAATACAAAAGTCACAATCCTCTCTATTTCAGTCTCTGGGACTTCGGCAAGTTATTCGATTAACATTACGGTAAAAAACGATGGATCAACAGAACTGGATCCTTTGAAAATAAGTGTGTTGGTAGATGGTGATCCAAAGACCTTCTCGGTAACACCTTCAACTCTCTGGATACCAGAGAACGAGATAACGATAAGCGTGGAAAACCTCTCAGGCAGTGGGATGCACAGAGTCAAGGTGGTAGCAGAAAATGGAATTGCCGACTACTCAACCTATTCCATCTGAGGTGATCGAAATTGGGATTTGGAACTACGGCAACTCACATAATCTTCTTCATAATCTCAGTTATCTTAGCAGCTTCAGTGGGATCTGCACTTCTCGTCACCACTCAGGGAGTCATGGGCTCCATAACAGAGAAGAGCAAGATATTAAGTTACAAACTTGAAACCGAAATAACGATAATAAACGATCCAGCTGCGACGAGCAACGTTTTCTATGTGAAGAACACTGGAAAAAGCGAGATCCCTCCTGATCCTATAGACGTGATAATAGATGGAGAGTATATTGACCCCTCTAACGTTTCTGTTTCGGTAATAGGAGGCGGTGTAACCGCAAAACCGGGAGATGTTATAAAAATTGTTGTGAGTGGTGCACCTACTACCAGCGGAGATCATACGGTTAAGATAGTTGTTTATGGAGGTGTTTCAGACATCTTCGAGTACACAATCTGAGGTGATTCAATGGTACTTCTTCACAAATTTGCTATAAAAAGAGATGAATTTGAGAGAAGGTTAGGAGGTGGAATTCCAAGCGGTTCCATAATGCTAATAGAGGGAGGTTATGGAGCAGGAAAGAGCGTTATATGCCAGAGAATGAGTTATGGATTCATAGAGAACAAACACTCTGTAACATACATCTCTTCACAACTCACCACAAAGAACTTCATCAATCAAATGCACGCTTTGGATTACCCTATTGCGAAAGCCCTTTTTGAAAGAAGACTTATCTTTATACCCCTTTTTCCACTCATTCAGAGTCCAAAACCAAGATATGACTTCCCAGAGAGGCTCATGACTGCAAAACAGTTATTTGAAACTGAAGTCATTGTCATTGACTCTTTCTCAACTTTCATCTCTTCAATTGATGATGGGAAAAAAATCATTCAGCTAATGTCATTCTTTAAAAAGCTCTCTGGACTGAACAAAACTATAATACTAACCGCAAATCCGGCAGAGTTGAATGAAGAAGCTCTTTCTATTCTTCGATCTTCCGCAGATGTATACTTGGAACTTAGCACAAGGATTCTCGGAGGAGATGTAAAGCACATGATAGAGGTGAAGAAATTCGTCGGTGCCAGGGGCTCTTTTGGTTCGATAATAGGATTCAGAGTTGAACCGAAGATAGGATTTGTCGTTGAGATCACCTCAGTTGCCTGAGAGGGGTGAGAGATGGGAAAGTTCGAAGATGCGATGAACAGAAATCCGCACCTGAAGGCGTATGTGAACTCTTTCGTCAGGAGATATGGAAGAGTTCCGGGTTTTGAGGAGAGACTATCGCGAGATATGGCAGAAATTGAACACCCCAATATAATTTATCCTGTCGGAGATCCAATTTTCATACACATTTATGGAGATGTGAAAAGAGAGAAAAGATGCATTGTGATAGAGCCAAGTCTGAATGAGTTAGAAGAGAAGAAATACAAACTAATTCTTTCCCTTATATTAAACAAAGCCCCACACGAACCCGTTCCCAAAGATGAATCTGAATTGAAAGACCTCATAACGAAGCTTCTAATGGAAAGCATTTCCATAGGTCCAGGTGGTACTTTACCCGAGGAAGAGGGAGGAAGACTGAAGATAAGGTTGAAGAAGATTAGTCAAGTTCCCGTAACTGAGGAGGAGTTCGATAAAATCCATTACATTCTCCAGAGAGACATCGTAGGAAGTGGAGTGTTAGAACCGTTAATGAGAGATCCGTACATAGAGGACATTCACTCCCTAGGAACTATGAACATCCACATCGTTCACAAAGTCTTCGGAATGATAGAGACTACTGTAAGATTCAAAAATGAGGAGGAACTGGACAGATATCTCAAAAACCTTGGAGAGAGGATAGGAAGACCGGTAAGTGATGCCAGACCGATCGTTGACGGAACGATGCCAGATGGATCACGTATCAACATCGTGTACAGCAATGATGTTAGCGGGAAGGGACCTAGTTTCACGATAAGAAAGTTCAGTGATGTTCCCATAGCAATAACACAACTCATAAAATGGGGTTCTATCAGTGCGGAAATTGCAGCGTATGCCTGGCTTTGCCTAGAGAATGGTATGAGTGCTTTTGTTTGTGGTGAAACAGCTTCGGGCAAAACAACTCTCTTGAATGCTCTTCTTTCATTTATCCATCCCAAATCGAAGATCCTAACTGCGGAAGACACTCCAGAAGTAAGACCTCCACACAAGGTATGGCAACAACTCATCACCAGAGAGAGTGGACCTCCAGAGTCGAGAGTCGAGATGTTCGATCTTTTGAGAGCTGCTCTGAGATCGAGACCAAATTACATAATAGTTGGAGAAATTAGGGGGAGGGAGGGTGCGGTTGCATTTCAAGCCATGCAGACCGGTCATCCAGTATTAGCTACTTTTCACGCTTCTTCAGTGAGAAAAATGATCCAGAGGTTTACTGGAGATCCTATCAATGTTCCCGTGACCTTCATAGACAATTTAAACGTTGTTTTCATTCAACAGGCTGTTTACAGAAAGGGCAAGTTCCTCAGAAGATGCACTTCGGTTGAGGAGATAGAAGGATATTTTGAGGAGGCTGGAGGAGTAGTCACCAGAGCAGTCTTCCAATGGGATTCAATTGACGACGTGCATATTTTCCGAGGTATGAACAATAGCTATATCCTAGAGAACAAAATTGCAGAAAGAGCGGGATATGAAGATAAAAGAGAAATCTATGACGATTTGCTTTTAAGAGCTAAAATTCTTGATGAGATGGTCAACCGAGAGATTTTCGATTACAACCAAGTTAATAAAATAATTCGTGACTTCTACGACAGAGGGCTAGAAGGTATTCCATTTCCAATTTGAGGTGATTTCAATGAGCTATATCAGTGCTATCCAAGCTCTAAACATTTCACCTAAAAGGTACTTAGCCCTTTACGGAGGTTCAGCCATAGGAACATCTATTTTAATAACTGTGACTCTGATTTCCCTCTTTCCCTCAGTATTTGGAGAGGGTTTAGGCAGATTTATAGCTTTTTCAATTCCGCTCTATGCTACTGTCTCCATTCTCCTTTACCCTCTTATCCTTAGAGAGAGAATAAAGAATGAAATAAACCAAAACATGCACTATTTCATAACCCACCTTGGAATTCTCGCAACTTCAGATTTGGATAGAAAGAAGATGATAGAGCACTTGGCAAATAGAAAAGAATTTGGAGCACTTGCAGAAGAGATAAGAAAGATATATGTTTTGATGGACACATGGAATCTCAGTTTAGCTGAAGCTTCGAGAATAGTTGCCAAGAAATGTCCCTCAATAATTCTTGCGGATTTCTTGGATAGATTTGCTCATGCAGTTGATGCTGGAGAAGATCTCGAGGAATTTCTTAAAAGCGAGCAAGAAACTGTTATGAATCAGTATGCTGTAATGTATGAGGGGGCTCTCTATGATGTGGAGAATTTAAAGGAGATTTATGTTTCACTGACGATCTCCTTAGTTTTCGTAGCATGCTTCGCTTTGATTCTTCCTGCGATTTCTGGACAGGATATATCCTTTTTGATGTACTTAGTGATCTTTTCTTTTATTTTCGCAGAAATACTGATCCTTTACTATCTTAAAGTAAAAGTACCCAAAGATCCGGTGTGGCATTCTCTGAAGGGTTATCTAACCCAGTTGGAAAAAAAGTACACAAAGTATCTTGCAATCTCTATTCTGGGATGTGTGATGATTTCGGGTCTGATAATTTTTGAGATGATGAGGCATCCCGAACTACTTGAAGGAGCCAGACCAGGATTATTGATTTCAGCAGGGATAACCCCCATGTACATTCTCGGAAGAATAACAAGAAAAGAAGAGGCGATGTTGAGAAGAAGAGATGATAACTACGGTGCTTTTATGAGATCGCTTGGGGGAGCTACTGCAGCTCGTGGTGGAATGGTAATTCCTGCTCTTGGAAGTCTTCAGACTCATGATTTCGGACCTTTGACGCAAAACATAAAAGCTCTTTATAAACGATTGAAAATTAGAGTCGACAAAGAGAGAGCTTGGAAGCTTTTCTCAGCTGAAACGGGATCCAACTTGATTGATAGATTCACAGATATGTTCGTAGAGGGTTTAACAGTCGGAGGTAAAGCCGATGTGATTGGAGAGATAATCGGACAAAACGTAACTAAAATAACTGGCTTGAGAAAGAAAAGGGATCAAACTGCAGGAAGTATGACTGGTGTGTTTTATGGAATGATGGTCGGAGTGTCCTTCTCGCTCTTTGTCACTTTTCAAATAGTTGACATGATCAACACCATGTTCTCTCAGATGGGGGAGATTTCACCACTAGTAGCCGAGATCTTCCCGATATATCTTTTCACCATCCAGTATACACCATTCTATCTACTCATCATACTTATTGCTCATGCACTTCTCTCATCACTTATGATAAAAATTGTAGACGGAGGACATATAGCCAACATCTATACTCATTTCATCACAATGTTATGGATAGGAATGATAACTGCGAATTTAACAGAGTATTTCATATCACCTATGTTGTCAGTATGATTGTCAAAGTAAAGTTTGAAAAGATGGAAATTGAATGTGAAGTTGCAAAAACTCTGATTAAAAAGATAATAGGTCTCTCCTTCTCATCTGAAAAAAGATGTATGCTATTCGTTTTCTCAAGAGAGGGGTACTATCCTTTCAGCATGCGTTTCATGAAATATTCTCTAGATTTCATCTTTATAAACTCCGAGCTGAGAGTTGTGGATCTCAGGGAAAGAGTGAGAAAAGGAGTCGTGAAGAGTAATAAACCATTTATTTATGCTATTGAGGCTCCAGAAGGAACAATAAAGAAGTTGGGATTAAAAGTAGGAGACTCCGTCGAAATTAAACTACCTTAGCATTTTTTTCGTAAAACTTTTTGAGATCGGAAACTCTGAACTCGTGCACTCCTGTGAGAGTTGGGAATTTACGCTTTCCGAGGATGAACTCTGATATTTCCTCTTTTAAAATTCTGGAAATGGAAAAGATTGAAGTCGTAATTCTCGGATTGACGTCAACAACAACTGGTTCTTCTCCAAGAACAAAATCAACCCCATAATATCCATGAAGTTCGAATATCTCTCCGCATCTAAGTGCAATATCAATAAGCTCTTTATTGAATTCTGAAGGACTTCTATTTCCCTCGTATCTTAATCTTCCATCTTCAAAAACTATGGATTGCTCGTTCACAGAAAGAAGGATGGATCTATCTCTTCTCACAACACTTACACTTCTGTGGACGCCTTTTACAAAAGGAGTTGAAATGAGCTCCTCTGACTCAACAGGATGAGAAGAAATGAACGTATTCTCACATCCGCAACCAAATCTTGGCTTAACCACATATCTATCTGAAGAGATTGACATCGGAGTTCTTATTCCCTCCTTTTCGAGAATCTCATAGCACCTCAATTTATCAGCACAGATTCTCACCGCTTCTGGCGATGAGCCGAGATTTTCGGAGGAGATTTCCTCGGTTAACTCGCTAAGAAGAATATCAGGAGCTATTAAAAGAGTTGCATCCACTTCCTTAGAGAACTTTCTGAGACTTTTCCTAAAATCTTCAATGAAAATTGGAGTTCCGCAATTCATTAAAACATTTCTCGTGAAATAGAAGGTAGTGCATCCAATTCTCTCAAAAGAAGTTACAAGAGTATGTAACATTGCGAAGCCCTCGTAGATAAGTTCCTCCAAATTCTCCGCTGTTGCAAACTCTGCAATGAGGACTCTCACATCATAAGAGAAGTTTTATAGGTTAATAAAATCAGTGATGGTTTTAATGAAGAGAATTCTGATAACCAACGATGACGGTATTTACTCTCCAGGGATCAGAGAGGCTCATGAGGCTGTGAAAGATCTCGGTGAAATTTATATTGTCGCTCCAGCATCTCAGAAAAGTGGAGTAGGGCGCTCTATCTCCATCTTCGAACCTATAAGAGTTTCTGAAGTTTTCGTGGACGGACTCCGAGGATACGCAGTTGGAGGGACTCCAACAGATGCTGTAATCATAGGAATCTTTGCCAAGATGCCTTCAAAACCAGATCTTGTGATTTCGGGATTCAACGTAGGAGAGAATTTGAGCACAGAATCAGTGACGACTTCTGGAACAATAGGAGCAGCTCTCGAAGCAGCAACTCACGGAATTCCTGCAATTGCAATCTCGGTTGAAGTGAGAGAAGAGGCAGAAAAATTTGATGAAATACCAAAAGCTGGCGATTTGAGAATTGGAAAAAAGCTTCTTAGGTCCCTTGCAAAGAGGATTCTCGAAAAGGGTCTACCTTCTGGAGTTGATCTTATAAATGTGAATATACCGTATGATGCAGATGATGAGACAGGCATCAGAATAACCAAATTGGCGAGAAAGGTTTTTAAAACCTCAGTGGAAGAGAGGAGGGATCCGAGAGGGAAGCAATATTACTGGATTAATGGAGGTCCGATTAAAAAAGCTCCTGCAGGAACGGATGTTCATGCTCTTTATCAGGAAAGATGTATATCAATAACTCCAATTTCTCTTGACTGTACTTCAAAAATAGATTTCAAGATTGTGGAGGAGTGGTTGGGAGAATGAATCTCAAAAAAATGGCAGCTCTCTCAGCACTTAGATTAATTGAGGATGGAATGGTGGTTGGACTGGGAACTGGAAGCACAGCAGAAGAATTTTTGATTGTGCTCTCAGAAAGGATAAAAAAAGAGGGGTTGGAGATTGAAGGAATTCCTACATCATTTAGGACGAAAAAGAAGGCAATTAAGCTCGGAATTCCAATTACAAGCTTAGATGAGCATCCTGAGCCGGATATAGCGGTTGATGGTGCTGATCAAGTAACTGAACGACTTCACGCGATAAAGGGAGGTGGTGGAGCTCATACCTTAGAGAAGATCATCGCTTATGCTTCGAAAAAATTCGTGATAATAGTCGATGAATCAAAGATGAGCGAAAAGCTGAGTCTTCCAATTCCCCTTGAGATCCTCACTACATCTCTCCCTCTAGTTGAGCGAAGAATTTCTGAGCTTGGTGGAGAGTTGAATTTAAGAGAGGGAAGCGGAAAATACGGACCTGTAATATCAGAAAACGGTAATCTGATAGCTGATGCAAAATTTGGAACCATTGCACACCCAGAAAAGCTGGAAAGGGAGCTAAATGAAATTCCCGGAGTGATTGAGAATGGAATTTTCACAAGATGTGATGAAGTACACTGTGCGGGAAAGGAGCTTCGCATCCTAAAAAAGAATTAGAGTCTTCTCGGGATGAATCCCGAGAGCATCATATGATCAGCTAAAACTATTCCAAGCATCGCTTCCGCAACAGGAACGATTCGTGGAACTATCGAAGGATCGTGTCTCCCTTTTATCGATATTTCCACATCTTTTTGTTCCCTCAGGTCAACAGTTTTCTGTGATTTCGAAATGGAGGGAGTGGGTTTAACCGCAATTCTAACTTTAAGCAACTCTCCTGTGGAGATCCCTCCCAAAACTCCTCCAGCATTATTGGAAGTAAAGACTATCCTACCATCTTTGAATCTCATCTCATCGTTCATCTCGCTCCCTCTCATTTCAGCAGATTTGAACCCCATGCCTATTTCCACACCCTTCACTGCACCAATGCTCATCATGGCTTTCGCTATATCTGCATCAAGCTTATCGAAAACGGGCTCTCCAAGTCCAGGGGGAATACCTGAGGCAAGTATTTCAACGATTCCACCAATACTATCTCCTGTTTCAGCAACCTCTTTTATGAGCTTCTCCATTTCCCTTGCAGCTCTCTCATCCACACATCTCACAGAATTTTCCTTATAGCTGAAAACTCTCTCTGGTGATGCTTCCGAAATCACATTCCCTATTCTCACAACATGACCCCGAATTTTAATTCCAAAAAGGGATAAGAGTTTCTTTGCTATCGCACCAGCACAAACTCTTCCCACGGTCTCTCTTCCAGAGGATCTTCCCCCTCCTCTGTGATCCCTATGGCCGAACTTCAGGAAATATGTTAAATCTGCATGTCCGGGTCTTGGAACATATCGGAACTTCTCATAAGGAGATGAATCTACATCTCTATTCCACACGATCATGGAGATTGGTGTTCCTGTTGTTTTTCCCTCAAAAACCCCTGAAAGAATAGTTACTCTATCTTTCTCCATTCTCTTCGAAGTAACTTCCGACTGTCCTGGTCTTCTCCTATTGAGTTCAACCTGAATATCCTCTTCGGAGAGGGGAAGATTAGAAGGACATCCATCTACAACAGCTCCTACAGCCACTCCATGGCTCTCGCCCCATGTAACAACTCTGAAAACCCTTCCAAAGATGTTGCCGCTCATTCCAACCTCAACCTCGCTCCTATATCATAAAGATCATAGAAGAAGTTTGGATAAGAGACGTCAACAACTTCAGCACCTCTTATTATTGTTTCACCCTCTGCAATGAGGCCAGCTATAGCAAGAGACATAACTATTCTGTGATCTCTATGTCCGTAAACTTCACATCCAAAAAGAGAGCTTCTCCTCACTCTCAACGAGTTCCCCTCCACTTCAATATCTGCGCCCATTTTTCTTAATTCAGTTGAAATTGCCTCTAACCGATCGCTTTCCTTGTATCGAAGCCTCCCTGCATTGTAAATAAGGGTTTCTCCCTCTGCAACTGTTCCAACAACAGCAAGAATGGGAACAAGATCGGGGATATCGGAGGCGTCGATCTCAATTCCTTGAAGCTCCGAGGGATAAACTTTAACAACCCTGCTCTTGAGGTCCCATCCCACCTCTGCGCCCATGTCTCCGAGAATATCTATAATTGCGGAATCTCCTTGTTCACTAGGTTCAAGATTTCTAACCCTCACGGAAGACTGGGTTACAACTGCACCACAGATTATAAATGCTGCAGAAGAGAAATCGCCTGGAATGCGGAAAAAGTTTGGAAATTCAAAATATTGATTTCCCGAAACTTTGAATGTGTCAGTCCTTTCTTCGATTTCAATTTTTGATAGTTCAAGCATCTGGAGGGTCATGTTGACATAGGGTCTTGATTCTATTCTCGAGGTAACGTGAATTTCTGTATCCTCTTCGGCCAGAGGAGTGGATATGAGAAGAGAGGAGAGAAACTGAGAACTTACATCACCAGAAATTGATGTCTCTCCACCTCTCAACTTTCCCTCTATCACAAGAGGTGCTGTTCCATCTCCTTTAGTTGAAATGACGTGTGCTCCAAGCTCATTTAGAGAACTTATAAGAGGTGTATTCGGTCTCCTTCTTAAAGACTCATCCCCTGTGATGATAGATATTCCCTCAATCGTAGAGCAAACTCCAGTCATGAATCTCAGTGTTGTTCCAGAATTCTCTGCATTTATAACATCGTCAGGAAGAGAGGGAGAGCTTTCAACACCTCTAACTCTCAGAATGCTTTCCTCTTCCTCGAATTCAATTTCAGCACCTATTTTCTCACAGGCTCGTATCGTTGCTTTAGTATCTCTGGAAATAAGAGGATTTTGAATTTCAGATTCTTCACTAAGAGATGCCAAAACTATTGCTCGATGTGTGTAACTCTTTGAGGGAGGAGCCAAGAGTTCTCCAGATAGCTTGGACTTCTTTATTATTACCTTCATCAAACAGATTTCTTTTACATCTCCTATTTCATTCTTTGCCTCGCTTAAGATGAAAAGGATTTTATAAAGCCCAGATAAATCGAGAATTGATGAAAAGAATTCTCATATTCCTTCTGATAGCTCCATTGTTTATAGCTTTTCTCCTTACAATCACCTTTTACCAAGAAGAAGATGAAAGGATAAATGTTGTTGTAAGTATTCCTCCCCTTAAAGAAGTTGTCGAAAGAATTGGTGGAGAACACGTTAAAGTTTCTGTTCTTATCCCAGAAAATTCAAATCCGCACATTTACGAGCCTACTTTCGAGATGATGAAGGATGTGAGCGGAGCTGAGATATACGTTCATTTCGGAACTCTGGAATTCGAAAAAGAGTTCCTTGAGGAGATTTTCTCTCTGAACAAGAACGTCTTGATCCTGAATGTATCGGAAGGTATTCAGATCGATGAAAGTGACCCTCATGTGTGGATATCACCTCTGAATGCAAAAATAATTTCAGAGAACGTTTTTAGAACTCTTGCATCTCTAGATCCGGTTAATGAAGAAGTTTACCTGAATAACAAAGAAGCTTACCTGAAGGAGATCGAAAAGATTCACAAAGAGAACGAGCAGTTCTTCTCGAAGACGGAGGAGGATGTAATACTCGTGTATCATCCAATTTTAACTTATTTCTCAAGAGATTACGGACTCTCTCAAATTGTAATTGAAGAGGAGGGAAAACCCCCGAGTATTAAAGACATCATTCATCTTAGGAGAATTGTGGAGGAAAAAGGAATTAAGAAGATGATAGTTCCAATTCAGCATGATTCCGAAGACGTTAGAGTTCTCGCTGAAGAGTTAAACCTTAGAATCATCACTGTGAATCCTCTTAGTGAGGACTATCTGAATGCCTTGAAAGATATTTCAAGAGCTGTTAGAGAGGCAGTAATATGAAGGGGGAAGTTGTTAAGCTCAGAAACGTAAGCTACTCCGTGAATGACAGAATAATACTTGAAGATATTAACCTCTCGGTTAAAGAGAGAGATTTTCTCGCAATTATCGGACCAAACGGGGCCGGAAAAACAACGCTCCTTAAAATTATCCTTGGGCTTCTTGACCCCAGTGAGGGAGAGGTTAGAGTTTTTGGAGAAATTCCAAAAAAAGTCAGAAAACAAATAGGTTATGTTCCTCAACAACCTCCCTTTGATCTCAACTTCCCGATAAGCGTATTCAAAGCAACACTTTTAGCCAGATATCCCGGCGTCTTCAGAGGATTTGAAAGAGATGATGAGAGAAAAGTTTTAGAGGTACTGGAGCTTCTCAACATAAGCAAACTGAGAGATAGACAAATAGGAGAGCTTTCGGGAGGTCAGCTTCAGCGAGTTCTCTTAGCCAGAGCTCTTGTACGAGATCCGAAATTACTTCTTCTGGATGAACCTACATCTCATATAGACTTTGAGGCAGAAAGATCGTTCTACGACCTTCTTGCAGAACTTAACCGAGAAATTACCATCATAATCGTGAGCCATGACATAAATGTCATTTCAATCTACAGCAAAACGGTGGCGTGTCTCAACAGAAAGCTCTTCTTCCATGGGGACAAAGAAGGTTGCTTTGATGTTCTCGAAGAAGTGTATCAAACGCCAATTGAGATCATAACCCACGGAGTTCCTCACAGAATTCTCAGGAGGCATGAAGATGATTGAAATTTTTCACTACGAGTTCGTGAGGAATGCAATAATCTCTTTGCTCATAGCTTCTCTCATCTCTGGAATTGTAGGAAGTTATATTGTCTCAAAGAGGATTGTACTCATCACTGGAGGAATAGCTCATTCTGCATTTGGAGGAGTTGGTCTTGGAATTTTTCTTGGAATCAATCCGTTTATGAGCGCAATTCCGTTTAGCATTCTTTCTGCAATCCTCATAGGTTTGATTGGTATGAAATCGAAAAGGGATGAGGATGTTGCAATAGCTCTTCTCTGGACACTTGGTATGTCTCTTGGTATTCTGTTTCTGAACTTGAGCTCGGGATACGTCACCGATGTGCTCTCATATCTTTTTGGAAGCCTGATAACAGTTTCAAGCCACGAAACACTAATAATGGGCTTTACAGCACTTTTGGTATTGATTATTTCATTCCTCTTTCACAAAGAATTCGAATCAATCTCATTTGACGAAGAATTTGCATTTCTTTCTGGAATTTCAGTTAGATTCTTCAACCTTCTTCTTCTCTCTCTTGTGGCACTTAGTGTGGTTATCCTTATGAAAAGCATTGGAATCCTTCTCATGATTGCAATTCTCAGCGTACCACCTTCAATAGCAAGAAGACTGACATATGATTTAAAGGAAATGATGATGCTATCTTTTCTTATCGCCTTAAACATCTCATTGTTTGGATTTCTCATTTCATACTTTTTGAGTGTTTCTCCGAGCGTTATCATAGTCTTAATCCTCTCAATCTCCTTTTTGCTTCTCCATTTCTGGGAAAATTTTTTGTAGTGAAGAAATGAAAATTGATGATGAGATGTTCAGGAAAATAGAGAGTGAATTGGAAATTTTAGAAAGACACCTTAAGATATTGAGAATAGTGATTGAAAATGAGCCTATCGGAATACTGAAAATTTCAGAAGAAACGGGATTGTCGAATCACAAAGTGCGTTATTCTCTCAGAATTCTCGAGCATTTCGGATTAATAGAGCCTTCCCCACATGGAGCGGTTTTGACTAAAAGAGCTACAGAAATTATCGCAAGATTCGACGAGGATTTAAGTGATATTACCGAGAGATTTGAGAGAGTGGAGAAAATAGCTCGAGAAATCGTAAATCTCTTCAAAAAATCCCATTAGAAATTTTTATATATTTGTTTCAATATGAAGAACGAATGCAAGCGCCGCCATGATTCCGTGCCGCCATAGCTCAGCTGGTAGAGCGGACGGCTGTTAACCGTCAGGTCTGAGGTTCGAATCCTCATGGCGGCGTATCTTCACTTCCTTTTCCTTCAAAAATCTATTTCCAAGCACTTTAACCTTTTTCCACCTTCAACTTCTTTCTAGCAAAAAAGGATGAAAATGCGGATTTAGGCGGAAAAAAACCATTTCGAGAGTTTTTCTGTAGTAACAGATAGTTTTTTATGCTCCATATCGGTATCTAATAATACACATTCGAAAAAATTAAAAAATAATGAGTATTATATGAGGTGACGGGTGACAAATAGAGGGGATATGGTAAAATGGGAAAAAAACCGTAAAAATTGGGTTAGGAGGATGATAAAGGGAAAGGAGGGATTATATGAAGGCACTGGGAAAACATATAATACTTGAACTTTGGGGGTGTGATGGTGATACACTTGATTCTCAGGAAGTGGTGGAGAGAGCACTGAGAGAGGCTACAGAAAAGTGCGGGGCCACACTTCTTCAAATCATAACTCATAAGTTTTCACCACAGGGTGTGAGTGGGGTTGCAGTTATAGCAGAATCGCATATTTCGATTCATACATGGCCAGAATTGGGATACGCTGCTCTGGATATTTTTACTTGCGGAGACGCAGACCCTTATCAGGGAATTCCCGTATTTAAAAAATACTTTAAGGCATCCAAAGCAAATATAGTTGAGATAAAAAGAGGTGTGAATTTTGAATGAAATGTTTTTCTGTGAGAGGCTTGGACAGGAGCTTCATCAGATATTCAGAATCAAAGAGATCGTATATTCTAAACAGTCAAGATATCAAAAGATAGAAATTCTGAGATCTGAAAATTTCGGTATGATGCTCGTGCTTGATGGAGCAATTCAAACAACAGAAAGGGATGATTTTCTCTATCATGAACTTCTCGTTCATCCCGTAATGCAAGCTCATGAATCCCCGAAAAACATTCTTATCATTGGTGGTGGGGATGGTGGCGCTCTTAGAGAGGTTCTGAAATATGATATTGAGAGAGTTGATTTAGTTGAGATAGATGCTGAGGTAATAGAAGTTGCAAAGAAATATCTCCATAGAATTCACATGGGTTCTTTCGAGGACCCGAGAGTTGAGATACATCACGAAGATGGAGCGAAATTCGTGAAGAAGAAGGAGGAGGAATATGACATCATAATAATTGATGGACCAGATCCGATTGGCCCGGGGAAGGCTCTCTATACTAGAGAATTCTACTCTTCAATCAGATCCTCTCTGAAAAATAACGGATTTGTCGTTGCTCAATCCGAATCACCCATAAATCAAAAGAAGGAAATGGAAATGGTGATAGAAGGTATGACTCGAGCTTTCCCCAATGTGAGAAAATACTGGGGTGTTACCCTGAGTTATCCTGGATTTTTCTGGTGCTATGCAGTAGGAAGCAATGGAAGAGATCCATCAGAAATACGAAATAAGAGTCGCGTGGAGACGAAATTTTACAAAAAAGAATTGCATTCGATTCTTTTTGACATTTCTTTTCTCGAATTTCTTAGCTTTGATAAGGTGATTTAATGATTAAAGGGATAGTTTTTGATATTGGAGGTGTCCTTTTTACCAATGGTACTGAAGAGGCGGTAAGGAGGATATCGAAAAAATTTAAAATTGATGAAAAGCTGGTTAAAGAGGTTTTTCAAGGTGATCTCGGAGAGAAATATAGAAAGGGAAAAATAAGCAGAGAGGAGTTCTGGAAATCTGCCAAAAAAATCTGGGGGGAATCGATTAACACAGAAGAGGCATCGAAAATATGGCACGAATCCTACAAGCCTCATGAAGAAATCTTCGAATTACTGGAAGAGCTGAGAAAAAAAGGATACAAAATGTTCTTTCTCTCTGATAGCACGGAAGAGAGGAACGAATATCTGCAAGAAAATTATGGGTTTCTTAAATACTTCGAAGACGGAGTTTTCTCGCATGAGGTGAAGATGAAAAAACCAGAAAGGAGGATATACGAACTTCTCCTGAGAAAAACAGGATTAAAAACGGAAGAACTCCTTTTCATAGATGATAAGGAGGAATTTCTCGAACCAGCAAAAAAACTAGGAATGAAAGTTTTGCATTTTGAGACACCGAAGAAGCTTAAAGAAGATCTCAAAAAAATTGGAGTTATTTTTAAATAGCGGTAAAAAGAAAAAGGAGATGATATGTGGGAGAAGAGTGACCAAAAGATATTTTCGTTTTTGCTAAGTTCTTCCGGGAATCTTGATATGCTAATTGCTCTTGAAAGGCTTGGCAGGGCTGAGATAGATGAGTGGATGAGAGAGGTAGAAGAGGAGGATAGATCAACTTTCAGAAAAAGACTTGAGGAGCTCATGAATTACGGACTCATTTCAAAAGTCGTTGAAGGAGATGACGTGAGAAAGGAGTATTACTATCTCACTCCCAGAGGAGAGGGTTTTTTAGAGTTCATAAAAAGCGCCAAGAAGAGTTCAGAAAAGTGATCGGAGTGATTCTTTAAATGGTCGCGGGAGAATCATTCGAGATAATTTTAGGACTTTTGAGCAAGATCTCTGAAGAATCAGGTCACTGGATCGTTAGTTTTTTTGAAAAAATTACCGGAACCGATTTGCCTCAAACGCTTGAGTCCTCTGTGGGGATTCTTGTGCTTCTTACAATATTTCTTGGCATCGCTGAGTTTTCGAGAAAGATCCTCTGGTTTGTGGTTGCAGTTGGCTGGGCTCTCGTACTCTTGAGAATTGCCGTTGAAATGATAAAATGAAATTTCTGGAGGAGAAGAGATGGAAACAGACTTAATTGGAGTCACAGGTCTAATTCTGATAACCCTAGGATTCGGCTACGAAATGGTTGGAACCGTAAAGAGGAAGAAATGCAATCTAAACAGGAATGTGCTCATACTCTTCATCATCGCTTCTCTTTTACTCTTTTATCACGCCTTCCAACTAAGAGACCTCGTTTTCATGTCCCTAAATCTCATCGTCACTTTCATAAATCTCGTGAACCTCTACTACTCATGAATTTTTCTCAGTTCCACCCAAGTGGAGTGATATGTGGAAGCTTCGCCGTAAACTTCATTCGTTTCGTCTGAAGTTAAGAAATTGACGTTTCTATCTCTGATATTCCGAGGAAATGACTTATAAATGAGGGCGACATCCTCTGGAACGTCCTCTGTGAGCTTTACAATAGCTTTTATGCTTCCATTCTCATTAAACACTTCCACAAGCTCGTTTTCCCTGACTCCTCTTTTTTTAGCCTCAGTGGGATTCAAATAAAGAGATGCATCTGAAATACCGTGGATGTTTCTGTACTGACTTGTTATCGTAAGGTTCCAAGTAGGGGTTAACAACTTGAGACTCCCTCTCTCCCGCTTCACAGGTCTTGGGAGTGGACTTAATCCCCTCTCAACTGCTCTGTTTGAGTAAAATTCTATCTTACCGCTCTTAGTGTTATAAAATCTCCTCTTCTCTGGAATTTTAATAAATCCTCTCTCTTTGAGCTTCTCGTAATCAATTCCGTTCATTTCGAGAACTTTCCGAATAACCTCTTCATCACTTTCCTTCAAATGAGGATCATTTATTCCCATTCTTTCTGCAATCATTCTTGTTACCTCACTGTTGCTCTTTCCGAAAAGTTTAGCTAAAGGTTGGTTGAGAGCAATATATCGATGATAGAAAGAATCTGCTATGTCCAATCGTTCAAAAAAGGTATTAGAAGGGAGGACAACATGAGAATATAAGGCGGTTTCGGTAAAGAAAATATCATGAAGAATTACAAAAACTTCTTTCTCACGAACTGCTCTTCTGAGCCTATTTTGATTTGGCAAGGATGCAAAAGGATTAGAGTTGTATATGTAAAGGAGTTTGATCTCGCCTCTTTCGATAAATTCGCAGAGCTTCATTTGAGGTATTTTTCTCACTTCTCTCGATCTCAGAAATACTCCTTCCGCATAACTCTTATCAATTGAGTGACTGTAAATAAACCCGAAAGAGTGTCCCACGAGTGCAGGAAGGATTGAAATTGCTCTTACCGCTTCTCCTCCACTTAAACTTCGCTGAAGACCATAACCTATGTGAATGATGCCCTTTTTTTCCGCATACTCGAAACTCAATTTCTCCATCTCTTCTTTTCCTAACCCAGTCTCTCGAGAAAGAACATCTAAATCCAAATTAGAGACGTATTTCTTGAATTCTTCGAAGCCGTAAACGTTTTTCTCTATGAAATCAGCATCGTAAAGTTCGTTCTCCACGATTATTTTAGCTATTCCCAACGCAAGAAAAATGTCGCTCTCGGGCTTAATTTGAATGAACCTTTCACATCTTTTTGCAGTTTCAGTTCTGAGAACATCAACAACCCATCTCTCGATTCCAAATTTCTCTGCAAGTCTAAACCCGTGTAAGTTCGTCCAAAAAGGATTTACTCCCCAATAAACTATGAGTTTTTGATTTCTCAATTCCTCGGGATCTAATCCAATAAAAGTTCCGTAAACATCTTTCAGAGCTTCTTTTCCCGCTCTACTGCATATTCCATCTTCAATAACGGAAGCGTTGAGATAGTGGAAGAGGCGAAGAGGGTATGCGTAATTAACTATTCCACGATCTCCTGCATAATTATAAACGAGAATGCTCTCACTACCATACTCTTCAATAACTTCTTTCATCTTTTCCGCAATTTTTGAAATAGCTTCATCCCACCCCACACTTCGAAATTTATCCTCTAGACTATCTCTTAGAAGCGGTTTCTTAAGTCTCTTAGTGCTGTGAAACCAAGAAGGGAGGAGATTTCCCTTGGGACAGAGAAACCCTCTCGTAATTGGATGGTCAGGGTTTCCTCTCACCACTAACCTCTCATCTTTCATCTGAGATAGAATAGCGCACGTGTCAAAGCAATCTCTCATGCAAACACTGAACATGGTTTTCATTTGAGTGAGTTATTTTATTTCAAATTTTTTGAAGAACTGTGTCGAAAATCAAATGAACCTGGTTATGAGCGTTCTGAGAGCTTCTCTCGCGAAAAAAGTATGAGATCGGATATTTTTCACTACAGAGGCAATTACAAGGCACTATATGGAAAACATTTACGAGGGACTTCGACCAGATACTGAGAGGAGTGATACTCGAAAGGTTTCTTGAGGATGTTAAACAAGAACGGTGGATCCATCAACCTTAGAACTCAAAATCTCTTTAAATCCTTCGGGAAGGGAAGGATTTATCCACTTCCAGGGCATTTCAACACATTCACTGCCTAAAAAAGGAAGTGGAGAGAATAGCATAAAAACATCCGAGGAGATCGTTCTGCCTCTCTATATTTACAAGTATACAAGGCTGAAAAAACACATCCCCGCTGAGTGTTTTTTAATAAATCTCTCTGAAATCTGATTAACTTAATAAACTCTTTTAAACTGCCTGATTCTGTGGTGTAACCGTTATCAAACTTCAGTTCATGACGAGCTTATTTGATAATGGTCAATTCCGGAGAAAAAGGAACTGTGATATTCCTGATAAAATCCCTCTTCTGAAATTCACATTTAGTCTCTCAAATTTTGTGACCCTGTATTTTAGCGGTTTAACCAATATGACTATGTGAATAATCCAAAAACCGAACAACATTAGTTAAAGTAGCTAAATCTCCATGCAGATTTTATAATCACTAATTTGTGAGAAATTAAATAACCACGAACGATTTTAAGGTTTTAAAATGCGATTCATGGAAATTTTAGCGATCTAACCAATATGCTTATTTGGAGTTTTGAATGCTCTCATTATATTAGTTGTCTCCGCTCACATCCGCTTTTAGCTGGTTTTTTGTGAACATGTAACAGCATTAACCCCTAAAGGAGCTCTGGAAGTATTCCTACATTTCTATGTGTAGAAATGTATGGTGATGGACCCGAAAACCTCCTTAGAGCTGAGAAATTTCGTGACTATCCTGATTTTTTGCCTCCTAAACCTACATTTCTTTAAAGAAATAGTATGTGCCACATACAAGGGGAGGAGTGAAATAAAATAACGAGGGCGTAAACCTCTGCTTACCATTTCACTGAGTGGGACTGAGAATGGTTATGCCAAAAAAGAGGATTAATGTGAATATAGAAGAGAACCTTTACAATTGAGCTAAAGCCATGGGGGATTAACATCTCAGCTTTTCTGAAGAGCAGACTCAAAGAATTCCTAAAAGCCCGAAAATCAAATGGGCCCGGCCGGATTTGAACCGGCGACCGCCCGGTTATGAGCCGGGTGCTCTGACCGGACTAAGCTACGGGCCCAAATAACAAAAAGTAATTATCCCCGAATGCTTTAAATTTTTCGGAGAGATGAGACTGAGAAAGCTAGAGATTATGCTCCAAAAATTGGAGGATATTCCAAGCCCTTCTCCATTTATTGAGCAGTATGTAACCCCACCAGAAATAGCTGCGAGATTATTGTACTACGCTTATCTCAGAAATGAGCTTGAGGAGGTTGTGGATCTTGGATGTGGAAATGGAATTCTAGCAATAGGTGCTGCACTCTTAGGAGCCAGAAAAGTAACGGGAGTTGACATAGATGAGAAAGCAATCGAAGTTGCAAGAAGAAATGCCGAAAAATTGAGAGTAAATGTAAATTTCATGTGCTCTTCTGTCGAGGAGTTCAGATACGAAGATAGATGCACTGTGGTCATGAATCCGCCTTTTGGGGCGCAGAGAAAACATGCGGATAGAATCTTTCTGAAGAAGGCAATTGAAATTGGAAATGTAATCTATTCCATTCACAACAGAGGTAGCAGAGAATTCATCGAAAAATTCATTGCTCCCTCAAGAATTACTGATATATGGGTTGCAAAACTTCCTATAAAGAGAAGATTTAAATTCCACAAGAAAGATAAAGTGGAGATCGAAGTCGAGATATACAGAATAGAGGTTCTGATATGAATAACGGAAAATTTGTGCTTCCGGGAGATCTTGTTGGAATTGCGGAAGAATTTCTCGCTGGAGATGGAGTTTATGAAGAGGGGGGGAAGTTAATAGCCTCTGTAACAGGGGTTGTGGAGATAGACGAGAAAGCCAAGAGAATATCTGTGAGACCTCTAGCGGGGGTTCCAGCGAAAATAAAGAAAGGTGATTTCGTTGTTGGGAGAGTTACTGATGTTAGAGAGTCTATTGCTCTTGTGGAACTTTCAAGGGTTAAACCAAATGAGACAAGAGAGGTGTCCAATGGTGGAATGGCGATAATCCACATCTCAAATGTAAGGAAAGAGTACGTGAAGGATATGAATGAAGAGTTCTCTCCGCTGGACATAATAAAGGCGAGAGTTCTTGATGAGAGAACTCTACAGCTCTCGACTGTGGGAAGAAGACTGGGAGTGATAAAGTCAATATGTCCTCATTGTAGAATTCCACTTAGAAGAAATGGAGATGCGCTCGAATGTCCAAAATGTAAAAAGAAGTTCAAAAAGAAAATCTCTGAAGATTATGGAACTGGAGTTCTGTAAAGGGGGTCGAAAATTTTGGAAGTAAAGATAATGATGAAGACCGAGAACGAACTGAAAATAGAGATAAAAGGGGAAGATCATACGCTTTTAAATCTTCTGAGAATTACTCTATTGGAATACCCTTCGGTGGAGACAGTATGGTACGACGTCTCTCACCCACTGGTCTCGAGCCCTCTTCTCTATCTAAAAACAAAAGATGAAGATCCAATAGAACTTCTGAGGAAGGTTTTGAAAAGGTTGAAAGAAGATCTTGACGAGATGGAGAACAAATTTAAAGAGGCTCTTAAAATTGGGTAGAGGTTACTTCCTATCGTAAGGATATCTTCTCTTGAATCCGCAATTAAGACATTCCACAACTACTCTCTTTTTCTTAAGCCTTACTCTTGCGTTTTTTCCGAAAATGAAATATGAGTTGCATTTTCTGCAAAACCTTCTTCTCAGATTTTTTGGAATCCTCACTCTGTATTTCATTGCTATTCTTCTCGCAAGAGCTACACAGCGATTACTTCTTTCCGGATGAGTTGAATGCCATTTTTCGGCTAACTCAAATAGCCTTTCGATTCTCTGAACTGCCATATCTCTGATCCACTCTCTTTTGTTCAAACTACGACCTCCGCAAGCTTTTAATGGAGCGCTGAAGAGATTTAAATTTAATGAGAACTTTAATCTTATATAAGTCCATTCATCATATGAATACAGAAAAAGTTGCGAAGGTAATTGCAGATGTCCTTCAAGCAGACCTGAAGGAACCTAAAGAGACTGAAGTAGAAGATCTTTCGAGCTATGATCTTATAGGATTTGGCTCTGGAATTTACTTTTCTAAGCATCACCGAGAACTTCTAGAATTTGCTGAGAGGCTTCCAAGAGCAAAAAAGAAGGCTTTTATTTTCTCCACAGCGGGATTTCCTTCAACGAAGTGGCATGGAGTGCTGAGAGAGATTTTGAAAAGTAAGGGATTTGAAATCTTGGGTGAATTCTGCTGTCGGGGATTCAATACACATTCTATTTTGCGTTTCATTGGAGGTATGAATAAAGGAAGACCAAACGAAGAAGATTTGGAAAAAGCAAGAAAATTTGCGGAAGAAATAAAGAGAGAGTTCACTCTACCCTATGCTCTGAGAGATCCTCAATGATGGTTACAATCCCAGAGTGATCGTAGTCTCCTCTTTTCTTTTGGACCATTGACTTGAACATCTCATGAAGGATTTGAGTCACTGGAAGAACTGCACCGTATTCGGAAGCTGTTGAAACCGCTATCTTCAGATCCTTGAAATGATAGCTCGACTTGAAACCGGGTTTAAAATCGTGCTTCAACATCTTGGGAGATCTGGCTCTCAGCGCCCAGCAGTCTGCTGCACCCCCACTTATTGCCTTTGCAACTCTCTCGGGATTTACACCAGCCTTAGAAGCCAACATCAGGGCTTCTCCCACGATCTCAAGGGTTCCCGCAACGATGATTTGGTTGCACGCTTTCGCAATCTGACCTGCTCCGTTCTCACCGACATGCACTATGTTGGAGCCGAGAGCTTCGAAGATGTCCCTATGAGCTTCAAAGACTTCTTTTTTGCCTCCGACCATGATCGAAAGAGTTGCGTTGATGGCACCTTCCTCTCCACCACTCACGGGTGCATCCAACATTTCAACTCCCTTCTCTCTTAGTTTCTCCGCAATTCTTTTCGTTACAACAGGAGAGATCGTACTCATGTCTATTACCGTCATTCCCTCCCTTACGCCCTCTATGACTCCTTCTTCTCCTAGAATTACCTTCTCAACATCTGGAGAGTCCGGGAGCATCGTAATTACAACATCACTCCTCTCCGCAACTTCTTTTGGAGAGAATGCCTCTTCAGCTCCTTCCTTAACAAGCTCCCTGACCGGATCTCTACTTCTATTGTGAACCACAAGCGGATAACCTGCTTTCAGCAAATTTCTCGCCATTGGCTTTCCCATAATACCCAGACCAATAAATCCTATTTTCTTCATTTCTTTCACCTCAAAAACCTTTGATTCATCATGTCCCACTTATCGTCCATCACCGCAGAAACCATCGCATTTTTCTCCACTGTTAAAACGACTTCATGGGGAGTTATAACCTGAAGAAGGATTTCGTCTGTCCTCTCTCCATAACCACTGTGCTTCGAACTAAATTCATAAGTCAGAATGAGCTTCTCACCCTTCCTTTCCATCTTCACAAAATTGAGATCAAATCCATCGAAGGTATAAGTTGGAGATTTCTCGACGAATCTTTCGCCTATCTTCTTCCACTCCTCTTCGGAAAGTGTTTTTTCTGAGATAAGAGCGACGCTGTAGTGAAGAATCTTTCCTTTTTCGTCAATAATCCTTGTGTAAACCTCGTAACTCCTACCTTCCTCCTTCATCGCCCAGAGTCTCAGAGGAGCTGTTAAGGAGATGTCTTTCGCTACGCTTACCCCATGATATTCTAGAGTTTCGCCATCTTTCTCCGAGATGACGTAGTATCTTATTTCATAGGAGGATTGAAAAAGAGAGTTCGGCGTATAGTATAACACCATCTGATCGTCCACAACTCTAACCTCAAGCTTGAATGATACCTCTGAGCTCTCAGCTACTTGATAGCTTTGAGTGATTGCTATTAAAGCCACTCCAATAATGATTATAGACAAAACAACAACTGCAACTGCATGGACCCTCATTTCAACAACCCCAGAAAAAATTAGAGTTCTCTTCTTAATTTAAAGTTTCTCAGGAATCACAACATCCTCTTCCACAAGAAAATTATAGATCCCCTTTCCATGAAATTTCTGTGAAAAGGCAAATTGTCTGGATAGGAAGAGATGTGGAATTACCGCTGATAGGATGCATAGCCTTTGGAGTGATCGATAGAGGCACGAATTTACTTCAAATTCGTCCAGCCTCAGGATGCAATCTCTGCTGTCCTTTCTGTTCTGTAGACGAAGGACCGTGCTCAAAAACAAGAGTCACACAGTATTTCGTCGAAGTGGATTATCTCCTAGAGTATGCAAAAGCTCTAGCCAGAATGAAGAATTCTGAAAATCTGGAAATGCACATAGATGGGTGTGGAGAACCTTCAATTCACCCAAATCTCAGTGATCTCGTTCAGGGACTTTCCGAAATCGAGAACGTCAAAATTATCTCGATGCAAACGAATGGAACGCTTCTTAATGAGAGAGAAGTCGAAGAGCTCTCAGAAGCGGGTTTGACGAGATTTAATCTCACGATAAATGCTCTCGATGATGAGCTTGCGAAGATCCTTGCGGGAACCGAGAGATATGACGTTCACAAAGTTGTTAGAATTGCGGAAGCAATCTCGGAAAGTTCCTCAGATCTTCTCATTGCTCCTGTGTGGATGGAAGGAGTAAACGATTTAGAGATTTTGAAAATCATAGAGTTTGCGAAAGAAATAGGAGCTGGAAAAAACTTTCCTCCGCTTGGTATTCAGAACTATCTGATTCACAGAATGGGAAGGAAGATGAAAGGAATAAGACAGGTTCCGTGGAGATTCTTCTACGAAAAGCTAAGAAAGCTGGAAGAAGAACACAAAATTAAGCTCATTCTCTCACCAAAGGACTTTGGTATTGAGAAGATTTCACAGGTTCTTCCTTTGGCATTCAGAAAATTTGAAAAGACAACGGTTAAAATTGAAGCTCCAGGATGGATGAAAGGAGAAGCTCTTGGAGTGGCCAGAGATAGAGTCATAACGGTTGTGGACGCTGAAAACATTGAGATGGGATCAAAAGTCAAAGTAAGAATTTTGAGCAATAAGCACAATATTTACGTTGCGAGAGCGGTTTAAAGAGGAATGAGAATTTCTCCATCCTCTCCCGAAATCACCTCTGCCCTACCCTCGAGATTTAAAAGAACTGTGAGTGCGCAGATAGCAGCGTCAACCAGATGAGGATTGTCGAATCTCTCAAAATCCAAGTAATCTCTCAACTCCTTTTCAATCATCTTCCACCCTTCTTTTCTTCCTTTTTTCACTTTCGGAGCGATTCCAATAATTTTTCTGGTAGCAAACGGATAAACTTCGTAAACTTCAACCCCTTTTTTCCTAAGTTCTTCTGCAATTTTCTGACCTTTTTCTCCGATTTTAACGAAGAAAGATGCTCTCGGAGGAAAAAGAGGAATGCCTCTCATCAGCAAAATCTTTTCGCACTCTCTGAACGATCCTTTCATTGGAAAGCTCAGCGGAGCGTCAATTCCCGCAAACTGCACTCTTGGATAATCTCCGAGAACTCCAAACTCTGTGACCTTCCTTCCCTCCACTGTCACGAACCATGAAGTTCTCAAACCTACGTCAATTCCCAGAATTTTTGGAGTTCCAGACCTCTTCATGGTACTCCTGAATGGATTTGACCGTCATCTTCTTTTCCTTTATCGCTTCAATTGCCCTAACTGCAGCATAAGCTCCAGAAAGTGTGGTAATGTATGGAATTCCGTAGTCCACCGCAGCCCTCCTTATCATATACCCTTCGGCTCTTCCTCTCTTTCCACTCGGCGTATTTATGATTAAGTGAATCTGCTTATTTATGATTGCATCTATCACATTTGGTCTTCCCTGACTGACCTTCAGAATTCTCTCAACCTCTATTCCATAGCTCTCTAAGAACTCAGCAGTTCCTTCGGTTGCAACTATTCTGAAGCCCAGTTCTGAAATCTTTCTCGCAAGATCAGCTGCTCTTTTATTTTTATCCCTTTCTCTCAAACTAATAAAGACGTTTCCCTCAACTGGGAGCTCCATCCCTGCCGCAAGTTCTGCTTTGTAATAAGCAACTCCAAAATCATAGTCTATTCCCATGACTTCACCCGTGGATCTCATTTCTGGCCCGAGGACTGGATCTACTCCGGGAAGCTTGATAAACGGAAAAACAGCTTCTTTGACTGCAACATGATCGAGCTTAAGTTTCTCCTTCACTCCGAGTTCCCTCAGTTTCTTCCCCATCATTAATTTTGCCGCGATTTTAGCCAGAGGAAGTCCTGTTGCTTTGCTGACGAAGGGAACTGTTCTGCTTGCTCTTGGATTTGCTTCCAAAACATAAACAATGTCATCCTTTACAGCATACTGAATGTTGATGAGACCAACCACTTGAAGTTTTATAGCAATTTTTCTTGTGTAATTCACAATCTTCTCGATCACCTCATCACTTAGAGAGACTGGAGGAAGAACGCAAGCAGAATCTCCACTGTGAACCCCTGCCTCTTCTATGTGCTCCATAATTCCACCGATAACAACTTCTTCTCCATCGCAGAGAGCATCAACCTCAACTTCAATCGCATCCTCGAGGAACTTGTCGATAAGTATTGGCTTCTCAGGACTGACCTCAAGTGCTTCTTTAATATACCTCTCGAGAGTATCCTCATCGTAAATGATTTCCATGGCTCTTCCCCCGAGCACGTAGCTCGGGCGAACAAGTACAGGATAACCTATTTTTCTTGCGATTTCCTTTGCTTCCTCAAGACTGAATGCTATTCCGTTCTCTGCCTGAGGAATTCCAAGTTCGTTCAGAAGCTTTGAAAAACGATCTCTATCCTCAGCTATGTCAATCGAGTCAACAGAAGTACCTAAAATCTTTGCCCCACTCTTTTCGAGGTCTCTCGCTATATTTAAAGGTGTCTGACCTCCAAACTGAACGATTACGCCTTCAGGTCTCTCGTTCTCGTAGATATTCATAACATCTTCATGAGTTATTGGTTCAAAATAGAGTCGATCAGAAGTATCATAATCGGTTGAAACTGTTTCTGGATTGCAGTTCACCATAATGGTTTCATATCCTTCATCTTTCAAACTGAAAACAGCATGAACACAGCAGTAATCAAACTCTATTCCCTGACCAATTCTGTTTGGTCCTGCTCCGAGAATCATAACCTTTTTCCTCTCAGTTCTTATTGCATCGTTCTCGTGCTCATAGGAAGAGTAGTAGTAAGGTGTCTTCGCTTCAAATTCTGCTGCACATGTGTCAACCATCTTGTAAACTGCTCTGATTCCTCTCTTCTTCCTCTCCTCTCTGATCTCTTTTTCAGAGCATCCGAAAATGTAAGCCAGTTGTTTGTCTGAAAATCCGAGCCTTTTGGCTTCTCTGAGAACCTCATCAGGTATTTCGAAGAAGCTCTTCCTCTTTGCAATCTCCTTAAGTTTCTTTTCGAACTCCACGAGATTTCTAATTTTCTCAAGAAACCACGGATCTATTTTTGTAAGCTCGTAGATCTCCTCGGTTGTGAAGCCTTTCTGATATGCGTAACGGAGGTAGAAAACTCTTTCAGCACTCGGAACCCTTAACTTCCGGATGATCTCTTCCTTTGTCACTTCTTTATCCTTTCCATCGGCTCCAAGACCATATCGAGCTATCTCAAGACTCCTAAGAGCTTTCTGAAGGGCTTCCTCGAAAGTTCTTCCTATCGCCATTACTTCTCCAACACTCTTCATCTGACTTCCCAGAGTCTGCTCTGCAGTTGGGAATTTATCAAAAGCAAACCGAGGAATCTTAACTACGACATAATCAATCGTTGGTTCGAAGCTTGCGGGGGTTTCCTTTGTTATGTCATTCGGAATCTCATCCAACGTGTATCCAACAGCGAGTTTGGCTGCAATCTTCGCAATGGGAAAACCTGTTGCTTTTGAGGCCAAAGCAGACGATCTTGAAACTCTTGGATTCATTTCTATCGCAACAAACCTGTCTGAAGAGGGATGAACCGCAAACTGGATATTACTTCCACCAGTCTCCACTCCGATCTCTCTGATGATGTCTATTGCAGCATTTCTGAGTCTCTGATATTCCACATCAGTAAGTGTCTGAGCGGGAGCAACAGTAATGCTATCTCCCGTATGAACTCCCATGGGGTCGAAGTTCTCGATGGAACATATTATCACGACGTTATCTGCGAGATCTCTCATAACCTCAAGCTCGAACTCTTTCCACCCTATCACTCCCTCTTCTATGAGGACTTGATTGATCATCGAGAGCTTCAACCCTCTTAAAACAATTTCTCTGAGTTCCTCCCTGTTGTACGCAATTCCCCCTCCGGTTCCCCCAAGAGTAAACGCTGGTCTAACAACAACCGGATATCCGATCTCATCTGCAATTCTCAGGGCCTCATGCACATCACTGGCAACATCGCTCTTTGGAACGTCGAGACCTATGCGTCTCATAGCTTCTTTGAAGAGCTCTCTATCTTCCGCCTTCTTTATGGCTTCAGCTTTAGCACCTATCAGTTCAATTCCGTATTTTTCGAGAACCCCCATCTCATCAAGCTGAACTGCAAGATTCAATGCAGTTTGACCTCCAAGGGTTGGAAGAAGTGCATCTGGAAGCTCTTTTTCTATAATTCTTGCGAGAATTTTGGCATCAAGAGGTTCGATGTAAATTCTATCTGCCATATCCGGATCGGTCATGATTGTTGCTGGATTGGAGTTCACGAGAACCACTTCATAACCTTCCTCTCTGAGAGCTTTACAGGCTTGAGATCCAGAATAATCGAACTCCGCAGCCTGACCAATCACGATTGGTCCCGAACCTATGACCATGATCTTTTTCAGATCCTCTCTCCTCGGCATTCCATCACCATCTTTTAAGCATCTCTACAAATCGATCAAAGAAGAAATGAGTGTCATGAGGTCCAGGACCGGCTTCTGGATGATATTGAACGGTGATAAGGGGAAGTTCCTTGTGAACAAGCCCCTCAACTGTGTAATCGTTCAAATTTATTTGAGTGACTTCAAGCTCTTTCGGAATGGTTTTCTCATCCACCGAGAAGTTGTGATTCTGGCTTGAAATGAAGACTCTTCCTGTCTCAAAATCCTTCACGGGCTGATTGCTTCCGTGATGTCCAAATTTCAGCTTGAAAGTTTTTGCTCCAAGAGCTATTGCGGTTAACTGATGCCCAAGACAGATGCCAGCTAAAGGAATCTTTCCAACGAGATACCTTATCGCTTCAATAGTCTCTCTAACTCTTGCTGGGTCCCCCGGTCCATTTGAAATGAAGACTCCATCAGGATCCATACTGAGGATTTCTCTGGGAGGATAATCGTATGGAACGAGCGTAACATTAACTCCTCTTTTGAGAAGATGTCTCACTATGCTGTTCTTCACACCACAATCCATTAAAACAACTTCGAGATTTCCCTTGCTTTCGATTCTCTTCGGTTCAGAAACGCAGACCTGAGGCACGAGGTCTATTTCTGAGATATCTGGCTGATCCCTTGCTTTCTTGATGAGCTCCTCCTTCTCAACATCACCGACTCCTATCACCGCTTTCATTGAACCATAGATCCTTATCTTCTTAGTGAGCATTCTGGTGTCAACGCCCTCTATTCCCGGTATTCCGTGCTCCCTTAAAAGTTCATCCACATTCATCTCGCTTCTCCAGTTGCTTGGAGTTTTGCAGAGTTCTCTAACAACAAATCCCTCGACTTTCACTCCGTCACTCTCAAAATCCTCTCTGCAAACTCCATAGTTCCCAATGAGCGGATAGGTCATCATAAGAATTTGACCTTTATAACTGGGATCTGTGAGGGCCTCTACATACCCGGTCATGGACGTGCAGAAGACGATCTCGCCAAGAGCATCTCTCTCGGCTCCGAAAGCTTTTCCCTCAAGATATGTTCCATCCTCAAGAGCGAGAGCCGCCTTCATTCCAGAACCTCTTTAAGCTCTTTCACAACTCCTCTCAGAGGAGGTGAATCAAAAAGCTTCTTCCCGGTTATTTCATTGCAGAGGGATTTGTAGAGATCTGACACGAGGTCTCTGATTTCTTCTGGAAGTTTCGGGGGAGCTCCCGCAAGCTCTCTCCAGTTATCCTCGCCTTTGAACTTCTTCACTCTCTCATACCATTCAGTTTTTCTGTAATACTTCCTGAGGAATTCCTTGCTCACTTCGAAATCTTGAAACCTGAAACGACACTCATCTGGAGTTCCTATAGCATCAACAACCATGAAATTTCTGTTTTCGTCAAAGGCCACCTCGATTTTTCCATCTTCATTCTCAATTCCAGCTCTCGAAACGTATTTTGTTATAAGCTCATCGACTCTGAGGGCTACTTTCTTTAGTTCTTCAAATTCCTCCGCACTCAATCCAGAGATATTCTGAGCTTCCTCATACCTCAAGTATCTGTCAACATCCTCGAGTTTCGTGCTGAAATCTATAATCGGCTTCTCGAGTCTCATATTAGGCCTTATTTCCTTCAAACCGAAATCCTCTGGTTTTACTTCTCCTTCTTTGATCCTCCTGAGAAGAGATGAACCTTCTGGAATACTGTTCCTGTAGATTATCTCAAGAGGGAGTAAGAAATTTCCTCCTAACTTGGAGAAAATTGAATAATCGTAGGTTCCATTCACTTTTTCCGGGTGAACGACTCTCACAAGCTTGATTTCCATCACATTAGAGGGCTCATTCACTTCATCGAATCTTTTCAGCTTTCCTTCTTCAACGAGTCCTAAGTAATGAGTTGTGATCTTCTCCTCTTCAAGCTTCTCGAAAAAGAAAGCAGAGAGCATACAAAGAGATGCTCCCTTTCCCTCGATCTTATCCGGCATCTCACCGTAATCAAAGACTGAATAGCGATTGGAAAATACAAATCTTCCCAGACCGCTGGACTCTCCCGGTTCCTTCATAACCAGAAGATCTTTAACACTTCCCAACTTAAGTCACCCCCGTGAGTTATAGAAAAAGAGGCTAAAAAACTTTTGCATTGCGTTTTTAAGGAGGATTTTTATATCAAAAAGTGCGAAATTCTTCGGGGTGTCGAAGGATGAGAAGAGAAGATTTTCCTGAGGCGAGTGAAGAGGATAGAAAGAAATATGTCGTTAGAGCTTATGAAGAAATTCCTCTAACGGAGCTAACAACAGGGGCTTTCTCACATCTTCTAAGAGGAAAGAACATACTCGTGAGCCTCCTCACGATGAAAGCAGGAAGTGTTTTTGAGCTTCACAGTCATCCACAGGAACAGATCATGATTGTGATAGAGGGATACTGCGACGAGATAATTGATGGGAAGATCTATAGAGTGGAAAAGGGAGATGTCCTTTATCTGCCCCCGAACGTTGTTCATGGAGCTTTCATAGGAGATGTAGACTGCAAAGTGATTGACATATTCTCTCCAGTCAGAGAGGATTACATCCAGAAGTATCTGGAACAGCACCCAGATGCGAAGGTATTTTTCATTTAAACTTCTTTCTCATTTTCGAAGGATGATAGGCACTTTAATCAACGCGGGAAGTATATTGGCAGCATCTTTTTTGGGTATTCTCATAGGCGAGAGATTGAATGAGAGTATTAGAAAAGCTCTGATGAATGTGCTCGGACTCCCTGTTATACTAATAGGACTGAAAATGGCTTTCGAAACGGATAACATCTTAATTCCAACCATAAGTATAGCTCTCGGAACGGTGATAGGAGAATTTATTGGAATTGAGAGAGGACTCGAATCAATCGGCGAGAGAATCGAGAGAAGAGTGAGGAGGGGGAGATTTACCGAAGGTTTCGTAACTGCAACGCTGATATACTGCGTTGGTCCCATGGCAATTCTGGGACCGATTCAAGAAGGACTTACGGGAGATAATTCCATTTTGCTAGCCAAATCCATGCTTGATGGAGTGGCCTCTATAGCTCTCGCCTCAGCACTCGGAATAGGAGTTGCATTCTCCAGTTTAAGCGTCCTCCTCTATCAAGGTTTCTTCTCCCTTCTTGCTCTCCAAATAAGCTCTTTGATGAACGAAGCGATGATACACGAGTTCACAGCTACGGGAGGTCTTCTGATAGTGGGGATAGGAATAAACTTGCTCGAACTTAGAAAGCTTAAAGTTGGAAATATGCTTCCAGCTCTTGTAATAGCCCCTCTAATAGCTTTTGTGACATAAAAAATGAAAATTGACGCCGGGAAAGGGATTTGAACCCTTGAGGGGCAAACGCCCCACAGGCTTTCTGTTCCCAACTCCAGGCCTGCGCCTTACCGCTCGACCATCCCGGCTCCTAAGACTTCCTCCAGATTTTCGGATAGGTTCCGCGGGGCATGATGACTCTCTCAATATCAACAGCGATGCCCCTATCTTCATTAATTACTTCATCGGCGGACTTTAAACTTTTCCCTATCGCTACAACCTCACCTTTCAGTGTGAAAATTCCTACAGTCATCCCGGGTTTTATCGTTCTCTCGACTTTAAGGATTCCGGGAATTGCAAGATCTGCACCATGACAAACTGCATCTACTGCACTGTCTTTAATGATGATCCATGGGAGGTGAATGAGAGCTTTTTCCATCGGTTTGATGACTTTTCTGATGATGCTCTCGTCACCTTCCTCCTTCCAAATAACATAAGCGTCTTTCAAATCCTGAAGATTGTAAAGTTCTTCCTCCGTGAAAGGTCCAGATTTTATTCTTCGGAGCTCAGCCATATGAGCTCCAACTAAGAGAACTTCCCCCATGTCATGACAAAGCTTTCTTATATATGTTCCAGCTTCGCATTCAACCTCAAAGAGAACGTCCCTGTCCTCAATTTCCTTTAGAGAGATTTTATATATCTCTCTAATTCTGAGTCTTCTCCTCACAGAGGATTTCAATGGAGGTCGCTGGTAGATTCTCCCCTCGAACTGAGAGAAGATCTCTCTTAATCTTTCTTCTTTTACATTTCCGTGAAGACGCATTAAGCAAATGTAACCCTTCGGAGAATTAAGAAGTGCTCTCACTATCTTTGTTGCACTTCCGAGGAGAACTGGGAAGACACCCGTAACTTTTGGATCGAGAGTCCCTGTATGACCTGCTCTTTCAATCTCGAGAATTCTCTTCACCCAAGTGACGACCTCATGACTTGTCGGTCCACTGGGCTTATCCAAATTCACAACTCCATAGCGAAGAAGTTCCCCTACACTCCTATCCTCCGGTCGTTTCCCGTAGGATGGATCGGTTTCCTCTTCATCTCTAATCAAAAATTCCTTCTCCAATCCCTCTCTCATCTCACCATCTCTTTAACTGCAAGAAATATTATGTTCACTATCGATTCACTATTCCACTTTGAGCTCTCAATTACGAGATCGTAGAAAGAAAGATCGTCGATATCTATCCCATAATACTTCATATACCTCATCTTCTCGCTCTTCTCCCTCTCTGAAGTTTCTCGGAAGACTTCCTCATAGTTTCTCCCCTCTCTTTTCGCAATTCTCTCAACTCTAACTTCAAATGGAGCTTTTAACCAGACTCTCAAATCTGCATTCACAAGTCTTGCGGAGAGTCTTCCTTCTATAACAATATCATCTTCCTTCTCAGAAATTTCCTTCTGAATTTCGTCTACCCTTCTATCAATCTCTGGATCAATTTCTGCTTTTCTGCTGAATTGAATTAGATTCATTCTCTGTTCGTTTGCCATTCTTCTAAAGATTTCGCCAGCTGAAACGAGTTTGTAACCTAACTTATCGGCCAAACTCTTCGCCACAGTAGTTGTTCCAGAACCTGAGAGCCCGCTGATTGCGACTCTCATCAAAATCCACCTACATTGAGGGTCTTTCTGATTATCTGAGAAATTCCGATGGAAGCGAAGAAATACCAGACTATCCACAGCTGAATCGGTCCTATGACTGGATGCATGAGAGTTAGTTCTCCTGCAATTGGGAAGAGGATTGCCTGATTGGGATGATTCTGTATGTAAAACCAAGCCCATATGAAGAGCGGGATGGTAACGATGACAATGTAGGCCATAGATCTCAATTGCATTCTCGAAGTTCTACTCTGAAGTTCCATAATTTCAGGCTGAATTTCCTCAAGTCTCTTCAAAAGGAATTTATTTTCTGTGGTCTGAGCCTCTTTCATCATCTTCTGGAATTCACTCATCTTCCACTGTGCCTCTTTTATCAAATCCCAATCCATCACATACTTCTGAATGATGGTAGAATACAGACCTGTGATAAGACCCAAGAGAAGAATCATGAGATGTGGGGGGAGACTCTCTGCTATGGGATCGAGCAGTGGACTCACGAACTCGGCGATAGACTTTCTGAAGTCCTCGCCGAAAAGGAAGAGACCCAGCATCAATCCAAATCCAAAGCTCAGAATAAAGCGATCAACCCACTCCCTTGCTCTATTCCTCCTCTTCTTCATCATACCACCAACGACTTCACGAAGTTTTCAACCGCCTCATCAAGACGATTGTCGTGATTCTTTATGATTGTTACGATTGCACCCGTGAGAGTAGAGTAAACCATCGCGACCTTCCTATTCATTTCCTGATGTTCTTCAATATCCTCAAGAGGAGATTTCTCCCTCTTTCGAGATTCATCTGAAATCCTTCTCCTCAATATTTCTTCAGGGTCTGCTTCCACAAGAATTATTTGCTTTGGTTTGAGGGTTTCGAGAACCCATTTTGGAAGACCAGGAAGATATCCTCTCGGGGTTCTCACCGTGCAGTGAGTGTCAACAAAAACTCTACCCCCCATCGAAGCTATTCTCTCGGCAGCTTCTTTTTGAATCTTTCTCTGAAGATCTTCTGGTAATTTTCTTATCTCGTCTCTATGTGAGACGAGACCTCTCTGAGAGGCAATCTCAAACATCACATCTCCATAATTCACGTAATTTGCTTCAATTTTTTCAAGAGCTTTTTTAACAACAGTTGTACTCCCAACTCCGGGAATACCAGTAACAACGATCACGCCCATTATTTCTCACTCCTTTCCTAGGAACTTTCTGAGGAATGGATACATCTCCATAACCTGTTCAGAGGCAATTTGCTCATAAAGTCTGTAAACTATACTTACTGTGAGGAGTAATCCAGTTCCGGTTGTATGTCCGACGGTTCCGAGGAGTGATGACAGTGCTGTGAGGAGGCCTATGATAAAACCTCCTATAACTGTAACTCTTGGTATATATCGTCGAGTTATTTTCTCTATTGCACCAATGTCTCTCCTGAATCCCGGTATCTGAAGACCGCTTCTCTTTATTTGCCTTGCTACGGCATCAGGACCCATATTAGCTGTTTCAACCCAGAAAATTGCGAAAACTATTCCTCCTGCTATCAGAATGAAGATGTCTGTGAAGAGATGTAGATAAATCTGCCAATCCTGAAGATGTGCGTAATATTCCTGAGCTCTCACCAAAGAGGGAATCCAGTCATAAGGACCTCGAATCGGTGAGAGATAATAAACGAGCCCAGAGACTGCTCGAGTCCCCTCAAACTTTCCAAATATTTCTATACCCCGATTATAGAGTAGCAATCCGAACATCTGGACGTTGGCTTGAAGAGCTCTAACCAAGATCATCGGAAGGACACTTGCGTAAACGAGTTTCACGGGGAATTTTCCTCGAGCTCCCCTGACGGCGCTGTGAGCAATCGGAATTTCAACTCTCACACTCTCAACGTAAACAACAAGAAGAATTATCAGGATCGTGGTTATCAGAGCCAGAACTCCTCCTTGAACGAGGAGGAAGAAAATTCCACGAGCTGAAAGGAGGAACGATGCTCCCATAGTATTTGCAAGATAGATCCATTTCGGAATCAATCCTATTGGAATTCCGTGAGTGTCAACCTCCCAGTTGAAGAATCCAGTGATAATAGCCTGAGAGATTCCGGCAACTATGAAGAGTCCAACTCCAGAACCAATGCCCCACTTAGAGACGACCTCATCCATAAACATTATGAGGAGACCGCCTATGAAAACTTGGATGAAAATGAGAAGCGTGAGAGTTGAGAGAGAGATTCCAAGAGCTGAGGCAACTTCAGGATTTGGCTTGAGAAATCCCCCCCATATTTGTGGAAGAGTCTCCAAGATGATCATAACAACTACGAGCCACTTCTGAGTGAGCTGAAAGAGTCTTTGATCTTCAGGATTGCTCAAATCAAGAGGAATCACTCTAGCTCCAACGAGAAGCTGAAGAACGATAGAAGCAGTGACTATAGGCCCAATTCCAAGGAGAACTATCGAATTTCTTGCTCCAGCAAAAAAGGCTCTGTACATCTCAAAAAGATCCAAAGACTCCTCGGAAAGACCAAAAACTGGAATATTTGTGAGGACGAAATAAAGAAGAAGAATTCCAATGGTCCACTTCAGTTTTTCTCTAAAGTGAACGTGTCTATCAGGTTTTTTAACCGAGGGGAAAATCGAGAGAATGTTTAGAAGCTGTGATTTAAAATTCTGCTCTTCCTGCATCCTCACTCCTCTACAACTGCTTTTCCACCAACTTCTTCAATCTTTTCAATCGCTCTCTCCGAGAACTCCTTCGCAATTACAACTAATTTGTTTCTCACTTGACCTCCACCAAGAATCTTATCAACTCCAAGCTCGGATGCGCGAACTTCTATTATATCTCCTTCCCTTTTAGCAACACCAGAAGCAATGAGCTCTTCAATTTTCTCGTCAATCTCTCCAATGTTCATAACTGCGAGCTCCTTCTCTACCTTGGGCTTGAATCCATGCTTACCAAAGGGTTTACCTATATGCCTTCCCATGAGCAGATATTTCACGAAATGATGCTTACACCCTCCAGAAAATCCCCTACCTCCTCTATTTCCAGCTCCTCTTCTGTTCTTGTGAGTGCCACCTCCACATGTTCTGCTTCCGCGATATTTCTTAACTTTCTTTTTTCCCATGATCGTGACCTCCTAACGCATCTGTTTCAACAACTTATTTATCTCTTTTCCATAATATCCAAGAGCTCCGCCTTCTTTAAAAGTTTTCTTAAGTCCTCTATGACCTTTTCTTGGAGGATGTAACCTGAAAACAGGTATCAAACCTGTAATCTCCTTAATTGAGATCTCACCATTAACTATCGCTTTCGCAAGCTCACGTATGCCTCCATACCTCGTGTTATTTCTTACGTATTCATCAGTTAACCTTCTTCCTCCCCCGAGCCTTCCTCTTCTTCTGAGAAGAAGTTCCATTGTCTCTGCATCAATTTCTCCCCATGCAACATAGTCCTTTACTTTCTGAATCATTCCTCTGTAATGCGGATTATCGTCCACAATCACACAGTGGTTCACTCTGTTTAACCTGAGCATCCTAAGAGTATCCTCAACCTCTCTAGGAACATTTACAGTGCCCTTTAATCTTACGACCGCAAGTTTCAATTCTATCCCTCCAGTTTCCTGATCCTCATCGTGTTCTTCAAAGCATCGAAAGTAGCTTTAGCAAAATTTATAGTTGTTCTCGTCTCTCCGCTCGTCCAAGTCCACACATCTCTGATGCCAGCAAGCTCGAGAACCTTCTTAGCAGTTTGACCCGCAACTATTCCAAGACCTCTCGGAGCTGGTCTCAAAAGTATTGTAACACTTCCACATCTACCCTCAACCTCGTAGGGTACAGAGTGCTTCTCATCACATCCGCACTCCCAAGAACCGCATCCAAGCTCCACTTTGGTAATATTCAACTTAGCATCTCTTATCGCCTTTTTGATTGATTGGCCAACTTGAGTGTCCTTTCCAACACCCACTCCTATAAATCCGTTCATGTTTCCAACTGCAACAACTGCTCTGAACTTTACTCTTCTTCCAGAATCCGTCATCCTCTGAACGAGATTTATGTCAAGAACCTCATCGGTGAGATCTGGGAGGAGCGTGTCAACTATCTCCACTTCCTTAATAGGATGCCCCGTTAGAAGAGCTTCCTCCATCGTTGTTATCTTCTCCTCTTTCACAAGTTTTCCAAGCTTTGTTTTTGGTATCCACTCCTCCAGTGTCATCACTCTGCACCTCCGAAACTTTCGATTATCTTTCTCTTAACATTTTCAACGACTTCCCTCATATCCTCGGATATGTGCTCACCATAAATCCTAGAATCATCTGGAAGAATCTCGGGATTGTGAGGTATGTCAAGACCTGCCTCAAGTGCTCCTCTAAGTGCTGCATAAACTCTGTTACCTCTCGTGGGTCTTTGAAGGCCCATGTCGAGGATTGCTTCTTCAAATCCCTTCTGGATTGCTCTTAAACCGCAGAGAAGACCAGTTAAATAAGCAGCAGGTGTGTTGGACGTGCTTCCAGAATAGCCGAACTTTCTGAGCTCATCCGAGGTTGCCATTGCCTCAGTTGTATCTCCACCCTCACGATAACATATCACCTGAGTGATGATCCTTCTTGTGGTCTTTCTGACAACAAATCTCGGTTTTCCAGACTTTAAAAGCTTTAATCGCTGTCTGTAATCGGTTTTAGCTTCCCTTCTCCTTCTCACAGGAACCCTATAATTTGGACCTTTAGCCATGGTTTTCCTCCACCATAAGGTTGTATGATCTTATATAAGCCTGAAGATGTGAGACGCTTCTGAACTCTCCTCCGCCCGCTTTTCTGTATAATTTTCTGTAAGTTGATCTGTCGATCAGTCCCTTATCTCTTAACTCTCTCAGATAGCTTCTTAAAGCCCGTATCTTCTTTACCCATTGCCTCTTCTTTGGATCTCTGGCTCCTTTTGCTCCTTTTCTACTTCCCGGTCCTTTTCTATGCCCTTTACTCCTCTTAAGAGCTCTTTCTCTTGCACGAGCTCTGCTTACTCCTTTCTTAGGCTTCTTCTTTATTTTACCCTCTTTGATAAGTTCTCTAATGTCTTCTCTCGTAATTGCAGTTGCAATCTCCTCAAGTGCAGATGGATCAAACCAGACCCTCTCAAGACCTACTTTCATTACTTCTGCTGCTAGTCTTCTTTGAGCTATGAGATTGACCATCAGTCTTCCCTCCTCAGCTTGTTGAGGATCTTGATGCCAAGAGACTCAGCGTATTTCTCTATTTCAAGCCTCTTCTTTGTGCCAACAGTAGAAGCTATTCTCACAACCTGTCTTTCAGGATCGACAGTCTCAAGCTCCTGAACGTTCCTTACAAGAACTTCTTCATAACCAGAGGGATGAAGTCCTCTCACAACTCGAGGAGCACCGTAACCAACCTGAACAACATTTCCTCTTCCGGCAAACTTCCTTCTGAGCTTGTTGTGAATTCCTCTTGGCCTTCTCCAAGATTCGTCAAGAGATTTCTTTTTATGCGCCTGATACCTCCTGAACTCAGGTTTCTTTTTCTTTAAAACCTCTCTTACTCTCAGAAGCCTCTCAAACTCTTTATCTACAGTAGCTTCTTCCTTGTAGATTTTCCCAAGTTGTTCCTTTATTTTTCTCGCCAGAGCTTCACCTATACCCTCCACTTTTGAGATCTCCTCGACTGTTGCTCTTCTGAGATCTTCCAAAGAACGGAATCCGGCTTCGTACAGTGCTTCTGCCTTCTTCTTTCCTATTCCTTCAAGCTGAGTGAGCTGAGATATTACCTCTTCCTTCATCTTCATCCCTTCTCCACGATGTATATTCCATCCTGGAAAACTCGAATATCGAGATCTTTCACCTTCGTTGCTTGCTCTATATTTGCAGCAGTCTGCCCAACTGCTTCTTTGTCTACTCCTTTCACCACCAGCTCATTTCCCTTGATCTCAACTTTCGTTCCTTCTCCAACTATCTTTGCAAACCTTGGATGTCTCTCTCCAAGAAAGTTTGAGATAACAACCTCATCTCCCTGAACTTTAACTTGAATGGGAAAATGAGAATAAACAATCTTCATCTTATACTCGTAACCTTCGGTAACACCCTTTATCATATTTCTTATGTGTGCAGCATAGGTTCCAGCGATGGCCCTCTGCCTCCTTCTATCCTTCGTTACTCCAATGAAGACCTCATCACCTTCAACTCTGATCTCAACTCCAGGATAGGAGAGAGTTCTCGAGAGGGTTCCCTTAGGACCGGAAACAGTAACTTTATCCCCCTCAACATTTACCGAAACGCCTTCTGGAATCTTAACGACGAGATCTTTCACAACCATCTCTCCCACCTCAATAAACGTATCCAAGCAGATGTCCTCCGACTCCGTGTTCTCTAGCTTCTTTATGGGACATGACACCTTTAGATGTGGTGAGTATGAGGATTCCGAACTCCCTTGCAGGAAGATATCTCTTCTCCCATTTCTCCGATTCGCCAAGTCTCATGGGAAATCTCGGTTTTATAGCGTTACAGTCATTAATTCTTCCCAAGAGCTTTACTTTAAACTTTCCAGCTTTTTTATCATCTATAAACTCGAAATCACCTATGTAGCCATGCTCTTTCATGACTCTGAGAACGTTTCCGATTAACTTAGAAGCGGGTTCGATGATTACTTCTCTCTTCCCCGCCTTCTCAGCGTTTTTTATTCTTGCAAGAGCGTCCGAAAGCGGATCCATCAACACGATCTGTCACCCCTCTCAATTGTATTTTTCAAACCCCATCTCGTGAGCCACTTCTCTGAAACACTGCCTGCAGAGATAAATACCATACCTCCTTATCAATCCTCTCTTTCTACCGCATCTCCTGCATTCATTAGCCCCTCTTCCGAATTTCTTTGGCATCACACCACCTCCACACCGAACTCCTCAGTGATGAATTTAATTGCCTCCTCTTTGGTCACTCTATGAGAGCTTCCAATCTTGCTTCTCTTGATCTTTCTTCTTGCAACTCTGTAACCCGGTCTCGCAAGAAAGACGCACACATCCATCCCAAAAATTCCAATCTCTGGATTGTAGCTCACATCTGGAAAGTCAATATGCTCCTCAATTCCAAATGAGAATGCTCCGTAATTGTCAAATTGCTTTGAGGAGAGGCGATTCTTTATTATTGGAAATGCTCTTCTCAGAAAATCAACCGCTCTCTCTCCTCTAAGTGTCACCTTACATCCTATGGGTTCTCCCTTCCTTATCCCGAAAGTCTGAATGGTTCTCTTTGCATAAGTTCTCACGGGCTTTTGACCGGTAAGAAGCTCAAGTACTTTTTCAGCATTTACAAGTCTCTGACCGCTCTCTCCAACTCCGATGTTAACAGTGACCTTGTCCACGTAAATCTTTCTCATTGGATTCATTCTGCAATCACCTCAATAAGAGGTTCGTCTCTTCCCACGACGAAGACGTAATCTTCTATGGTCTCAAATTCCTCTCCATTAGCCGAAATGATGACTCTATTTGGCTGAGGTCCTCTGATAATTTTTATTTCCTTTATCTTTCCGAGAACTCCGATGTGCTTACCTCCAATCACAATCGCTAAATTTCCTTCCTTATATTCCACATGATCGAGGATTTTCTTATCCGGAAGAGAGATAAGAATGCTATCCTTAGTTGAATAGGAGTTATCTGCAAATATATTCGCTCCATCATGCAAATTCAGTTGTATTTTTCCACCTTTCACAACTGTTTTGTTTCTAATCTTACAAAGCTTTACATCGGGTCTTTCTGTCTCCACGAGTCTGAGAACTCCTCTTTTATCGTAAAGAACGCGATAATGCTTCTCAATTGAAGGAATTGAGACTACATCGAAGAGACCTACTGGAAACTTGTAATTCTTTCTGACAATCCCATCGACATAGATGTGTCCCTCGCTCAGAATTTTCTTAACTTCTCTCATGTTGTGAGCAAACTTCAAGACGTCTCTGAGCACTACAGCCAGAGGAAGCGAGGACTCCTGAGAATGTGGTCCTGGAGAGGGTTTGACGACCCATTTAAACTCCTTTCTCGGTATTGCCCAACTTTTCGGTGCGGTTATTCTTTTTCTGTGAGCCATTTACTTCCCCCTCATCAAGACTTCTTCCCTCTTTTTATCCTCAAGATTGAGCTTCACTATCATAACGTTCGAAGGATGAATCGGAAGAGGAGCTGTCGTTCCATCTGCTTTTGAGATTGTAACACCATCCACAGTTATCCTATATCTCTTGAGATTAACTGAGAGAACCTTTCCCTCATGACCTCTGAAAGAGCCTCTCATAATCCTTACAGTATCTCCAGCTTTAACCTGAGCGTTTCTTCTCCCATACTTCCTCCGAAGTTCAGGGGAGAGAGTTGCCCTAACAAACTTCTGTCTCCTGTGAAGAGGAGCCTGATAGTAGGCTTTTCTTTGCTTTCTCGGTTGTCTCGAAGGCATTTTTCTCACCTCACACTATCATCGTTGCTGCGGAAGCTATTTTCGGAAATCTCTCCACAACCTCTCTGGCAACCGGTCCCTTTATTTCACTTCCTTTCGGTTCTCCTTTCTCGTTCACGATCACCGCAGCATTATCCTCAAACTTGATTCTTATTCCGTCAGGTCTCCTGTACTCCTTTCTCTGTCTGATGATGACAGCATAGACTATCTGTTTTCTCATCTCGGGCGTTCCTTTCTTAACTGTTGCAATAACCATGTCTCCGACTCCTGCTTTCGGATACCTGTTTCTCACTCCTTTATAACCCTTAACTTGGATGATCTGGATAACTCTTGCTCCTGTATTATCTACACACTCCAGTTTCGAGCCCGTATGAAGAGCTCTTGTAACTCTTGCTTTCTTCGCTCTCATTCCTCGCCCCTCCTCTGCACCTCTATAACTACGAAATGCTTCGTTTTGCTCAGAGGTCTGCACTCCGCAATTTTAACAACATCTCCAACTTTAGCATTTATACACGGAGGATTATGAGCGTGCAACTTTGATCTCTTCTTGAGATATCTCTCATATTTCGGAACTTTTCTCAGGAGTTCTCTCTCAATTACCACAGTCCTCTGAGCTTTATCGCTTACAACCTTTCCGACGAAAATCTGACCTCTCACAGATAAAGTGCCGTGAAATGGACAGTTCTTATCGTTGCATTCTTCTTCTGGCGCTTTAACATCAATTCCGATATCTCTCGCCATTTCCCTCACCTTATCCTGAACTTCTTCTTGAATTTGTTCTTTATTCTTAACTCTGGTCTCGAAATGAGGAGATCACCATTAACTCTAACGCAAACATCTCCTAGATCAAAGAGGAACGTATTCCCATGTTTGGGAATTTTTTTCTCTTTACCTTCTGAATCTATTATCAACATCTTTGCAGTTTCGTCAACAACGACTCCTCTAATTCCCTTCATCAAAGGATTTGTTGACTCCTCAACTTCAACCTTCAAACCGAGGAGTTCATGATATATCAAATTATCGGGTCTTATCTCCATCAAACCTCACCAAGTTCTCTTTGTATAGTTTTTATCCTCGCAATCGCCTTTCTGAGCTCTTTTAATCTTCCGGGATTCTCAGGAGCTCCTCCTGAATACGCCATACCTCTCTCGGCTATGAGCTCTTCTTCAAGCTCCTCCAGCTTTTTCTTTCTTTCCTCAGGGGTCATTTTTCTTATCTCCTCAGCTCTCAGCACCGGCATCCTCCTCACCTCCGGGAGACTCAGAAGAGGTCTCCTGAAGTTCTTCCTTAACCTCGCCTTTTATCGCTTCCATTACTTCAAAGTGACCAGGAAGTTTCACACCAGGCGGAATGATTCTAACAACCACTCCAATGACTCCGAGTTTCTTCTTAGCAATTGCATAACCTTCCATCACAAGCTCCTCTGCAGGCTCTCCAGAATGAACCACATAGCCTGCGACGAATTTCTCTGTTCTTGCTCTTGGCCCTGTTAACTTTCCACTGATTCTTATTTCACATCCAATAGCTCCTGCATCCATGATTCTCTGGAGAGTTAAGAATCCAGCTTTCCTGAAATACCATCCTCTCTCAAGAGCATTAGCAAGTCTCTGAGCCATAACCTGAGCATTTAGTTCTGGGTTCTCCACTTCTCTGACATCTATTTGGGGATTGTAAACTCCAAACTCGTTTTTGAGTTTCTCTGTTATCTCTCTTATGTTCTGACCGCCTCTTCCTATCACCAGACCGGGCCTCTCCGCGTAAATCGTTATCTGGGTTCCGAGAGGTGTTCTGTTTATGTTCATTCCACCGTATCCTGCTTTTTCAAGAGTCTTCGCAAGATATTCGCTTATCCTAACCCTTCTGAATCCCTCTTCGACGAATTTTCTCTCAACCGCCAATGATCACACCTCTCTAAGAATTATTTCCACAGTTGTGAGGACTTTATTGTGAGGAGTTGCCCTTCCGTAAGCTCTCGGAATGAGACCTCTCTGAATTCTCCCCTTCTTTGCAGATGCATGCATGATGATGAGCCTTTCTGTATCAAGTCCCTTGTATTCAGCATTGCTTACCGCATTTTCAAGTACTTTGAGAACTGCTTTTGCAGCTTTCTGAGGATATCTTCCGATCTTCCACCCACTAAGTTCACTTCTATGTCCCACTTTCCTCTTGTGTCTCCTAAATGGAATTGGGCGTCTCATCTCTATGACGTCACTCAGAAGCTTTCTGGCCTCCTGAACCTTCATACCCCTTATCGCATTGCAAATTTCAACAGCATGCTTGAAACTGATGGGCATCTCATAACCCATTGCCCTTGCGGTTGTTTCTGGATCTGTTTCAATCGAGTAATCAACCCTTCCCATTTCCTAACACCTCACTTCAATGGAACATACTTACTGCTTCTCGTCGCTCCAACTCCAGGTCCGCTGTGTTTCACTTCTTTTCTCGTAAGTGCAAACTCTCCGAGATAGTGTCCTATCATCTCAGGCATGATTGTGACTGGAACAAAAGTCTTTCCGTTGTGAATTTCAATCGTCTTTCCAACCATCTCAGGAAGAATTATCATATCTCTGTAATGGGTTCTCACAGGCTTATCCGAGTTTTTCACCTTGTTCAGGAAATTAACCAAGTGCTCTGGAAATCCTCTCTTTATCTTCCTTCTGGCTCTCGCTGGGAGGAGTTCCGCTAACTCTTCCAAGCTCATCTTCTTAAGTTCCTCCAGAGTGTAACCACGATATGTGAATTCCCTCTTCCATCTTGGCATCCTTTTCTCAGATTTCTTTGCCATCCCTCTCACCTCTTACCGGTTCTTCTCGCCGCTATGCTACCGACCTTTCTGCCCGGAGGTGCATTTCTGCTAACGGTCTTCGACTTTCCTGTGTGTTGATGCTTTCCACCACCAAACGGATGATCGACCGCGTTCATCGCAACTCCTCTGACTCTCGGCCACTTCGCAGCCTTGCTCTTCATTTTATGATATTTCTTACCTGCTTTTACGAATGGTTTATCTATCCTTCCTCCTCCGGCAACCACTCCTATGGCTGCCATGCATCTTGAACTGAGCCACTTCAATTCTCCGCTTGGAAGCTGAACGACAGTACGATCGCCATCATGGGCGACAAGCATTGAATAGGTTCCAGAAGCCCTGCAAAACTTTCCTCCATCCCCAGGTCTGGCCTCTATGTTATATATAGGTGTTCCCTCCGGAATCTCGCTAAGAGGAAGGACGTTCCCACTTTTTATTTCCGCTCCAGCACCTATCTGAATCTCCTGACCGACATGCATTCCTTCACACGCCAATACGAAATCCTCGTGACCATCTTCGAATTCCACTCTTGCAATGGGGCTCGTCCTCGCAGGATCGTGAAGCAGTTCAATGACTTTTCCTTTAAGCATAACACCGTAATCTATCTTTGGATACCTGAGATCTGCTTTATATTTATGAGAGGGTGCAGTATATGTGGGACTTCCGCGACCACGATTTTGAGAGATAATTCTTTTACCCATTTTTTCTCACCTCAGAATAACCTCAATCTTGAGAGTATATCGTTTGCGGAATAATCCTTTGAGAGCTTTACGTAAGCTTTCTTTTCTCCTTTCGGTGTTATTGCAGTTCTCACTTTTTCAACCTTCACTCCAAATCTCTTCTCAACTTCTTTTTTGATTTCACTCTTCGTCGCTTTAATATCAACTATGAACTGAAGTTCGTTGTTCTTCTCCGCATTTAGAGCAGATTTCTCAGTAACATATGGATACTTTATGACCATCCCAGACCCTCCAGCTGATTTATTGCAGAAACGCTCCAAACGGTGAGTCTTCCATAATGCGTTCCAGGAGCTAGAAGTTCAACATTGAGCTGATTTGCAGGAACGACATCCACACCAGGAAGATTTCTTAGAGCTTTTCTTACAGGGGATTCTGCACTTGAGATTACGAAGAGAGCGCTCTTCCTCTCCTTGTACTTCCTTCCTCTCCTTTTGCCCTTGCCAGCTCTAATCTTTATGCTCTCCCTCACCCGATTTACATCTTCAATTATTCCTGTCTCATTCAAGAACGGAATAACTTCCTTTGTTTTTTGAATTTCTTCAAATGCATCCTCAACGATGATTGGAAGAGGTGCAGTAAACCGATGACCGCGATTTCTAACATACTCTTCATTTGCGGTTGCTGCAATAGCAGACTTCAGAGCCAGAAGTTTTTCTTTCTTGTTTATCTTTTTCTCAAACTTTTTCTCCGGTTTCGGTGGATGTGCTCTTCTTCCTCCAACTGCCTGTGGAACGAGAGCTGCTCTGCTACTCTGTTTCATCCTCGGAACTCTCGAAACTCCATGACCGGTTCCCCAGTACTCAGTTACAATGTCAACTCCTGCATAGATGTAAGAACCATATGGTTGTCTTCTCTTTGATTGAATTGAAAGGACTGCTCTCTTTATCAGATCGGGTCTCAGTTCGGTTTTGAAAACTTCTGGAAGCTCAATCTCTCCTATTTCCTTACCATGAGCATCAAGCAACTTCGCCTTCATTCATTTCACCCCTGTTTAGATTCTCTGCTGACATAAAGTATCTGCGGAGCTCTTATCTCACTTTCACTCGCTCTGATCGCATCTCTCATCCTGACTAACCTCTTCCTCGGTCCAGGAACCGAACCTTTAATCAGCACGTATTCATTTCTCACAATCCCGTATTTCACAAATCCTCCCTTTGGAGTTATCTCCTCCCCATTATCTCCGATCTTCAAAATCTTCTTGTTCAACTCAGTTCTCTGATGATAACCGGTTTGTCCCATCTGAGGGACCCTCCAGCTCACTCTGGCTGGATGCCATGGCCCGAGAGTTCCAACATGTCTTCTTCTGCTCGATCTTCCATGCTTCTCATCCTGTGTCATAACTCCCCATCTCTTCACAGGGCCCTGTGTTCCCTTTCCCTTGGTTACTGCGGAGACATCTATCAGCTGACCCTCTCTGAAGACCTCTCTGATGCTGACATCTTTTCCAAGCCTCTCAGAAAGATATTCGAATTTCTCCTCAAGAGATCCTCCCACAGCTATCTCCATAAACTCGGGTCTCTTTTTGGGAACTCCACTAACCATCTCGGGATGAGTATGAACAAGAGCTCTTATATCCTGAGTTCCATCTGGCATCTCAATCGAATCTTTCCCTTCTCTATCCTCTCCAACCACTCTCCAACCGTAAGGAGTCTTGGCGTAATATCTTATTCCCGCTATGTGCATCGGAGGTGTTTCAACGACAGTTACGGGAACTGCCAACTCCATTCCAGAGGTACTGCTTGTTGGACTATCATCTACCATGATCACATGGGTCATCCCAGCTTTATATCCGGCAAATCCGAGTAATTTCACCTCTGAAACCTCAGGATACGATCTAATTCTTGTTATCTCACTTTTTGCCCTCTTCCTTGGGCTGAATGCCAGAGATCCTCTTCTCGGTCTATACGGCGAGCTCATTCAGTATCCTCCTTATCCTTTTTCTCGACTAAATTCATGATCGAGAGAGAGCACATGATTGCTTCCTCTGTCCTCACAGTTTCGGTCTCCTGATCTGGAATGAAATTCACAACCATGTGAAATTTCTCCCAGTGATCTCTGGGAATTCCACCCAGAGGTGAGCCAAAGATTAGAGTGTATCCATTCTCCACATTCCACTTTTTAAGCTTTTCCAATGTTACCACTTCCCCATACCTCGAAGTTCCTATGAAAGGTGGTTGAGAGAACTTCAAAGCAGAATCAAGACCCTCAACAATTCTCACACGGTAACCTCGATAAACTGGAACCTCCCTAATTATCTCTCCTTCCAGATTTCCTTCTTCTTTTAACCTGACTGTCACGCGTTCACCCACCTTTGCTTTACCTTTTGCGAGTGATGGGCTGTCGAGACCGACATCGACCCATACGCGGTCGTCAGATGCGACCTTTACGACTACTCCCTCTCGAAACTCCCTCCACTCGCTTTTCAGCGGATGATGAGAAGTTCTGAGTGGAGGGATAACTCCCGCATAGCGGAGCTCTTTTCTGCGGGGAAAGAGATATTTTTTCAGATACTGAGGAGTTTCTGCGTATTCCAGCACCGTTTTGAGAAAGGTGCTATCATCATACTGTAAGTCCCTATATATAATAATATCTGTCACTCTGAAAATTGCAAAAGCTCTGGCTATTTGCCCAACCTTATAGGTTTTTAACTTCTCATCTTTGGTGTCTGCTGTGAAGGAAGAAGGAATAACCACGACTTTTCTCATTCACTCCACCAGAAGATATTTCATCGCTTCTCTTATATCAGAAACTTCAATTATTTTCAATCCATAGGAACTCATGTACTCTGTGAGGTTCAGATATGAAGGTACATAATAAACCTCGTATAAGGTTATACCGTGAAAACTTCTCTCTTTAACAACTTTCTCATAATACTTTATCTGAGATTGACCTTGAGGAAGGAGGAAAAGTTTCATTCCGTTCTGTGCTGCAGCCTGAGCTTTCTCTAAGATGCCCCCAACTTCTCCAATTCTCCCATCGCTTTCAATCGTCCCCGTTATCACCGCATCCTCTCTCACACTTTTGTTTTCTATTGCAGCAATCGTAGCTATCGTCATTGCAGCTCCAGCAGAAGGACCTCCGAGAAGTGTTCCATTAATTTGAAAGTCGAAAATTACATCATAAGTTGAAAGATCAACTCCAGTAACTTCGGAGGCGACCTTAACAGCTGTCTCAGCGGAATACTGGGTATCAGGTTCGATGAAAGGATTTGTATTTATGAGAACTCTTCCCTCGCCTGGAACAATCTGAACTCTCACTTCGCCGATGACCCCCTGATTATTCTGAGAGCTAACTGCAACTATATGGGCTGTGGAGGATCTCTCCTCAATGAGAGCGGGATGAATTTGGGGAGCGAAAAGAGTTGCCCCAACGAGAATACCGAGAAGAAAAATTGAGACATGAGAGATGAGAAGTTCTTTTCTCATCCCTTCGCGACCCCGAGCGGAAGCATCTTGGCAACTTTCAATGATATTCCAACGTTGTGAACAACATCCACGACGTCTTCGCTGGACTTGTAAACTCCAGGAGCCTCCTCGGCTATTACTGCTCCTGAAGTTGCTCTAACATAAATTCCAGCTCTAAGAAGATCTTGACGGATTCTCTCCCCTCTGAACGTCCTCTTTGCTCTTTCTCTGCTCATAACTCTTCCCGCACCGTGACAGGTTGAACCAAAGGTTATCTTCATCGCCTCTTCAGTGCCTCTGAGCACAAAAGATGGAGTTCCCATGCTTCCAGGAATGATCACGGGCTGACCGACCGCTCTATATTCCTTCGGAATATCTTCATTACCGGGTCCGAAAGCTCTTGTGGCTCCTTTTCTGTGAACGTAAACCTTTTCTCCATCGTGAACTTCGACTTTCGCAACGTTATGAGCAACATCGTAAACAAGATCCATCCCTAGATCCTCCTCACTCATTCCGAAGAACTTCTTGAAGCTCTCCCTCACCCAGTGAGTTATCAACTGCCTGTTCGTCCATGCGTAGTTTGCAGCTGCAACCATGGCTCCAAAGTAGTTTTCAGCTTCCTCCGAACCAATTGGAGCGCAGGCAAGCTGTTTATCTGGGAGTCTGATACCGTATTTCCTTGAGGCTCTTTCAAGAATTCTCAGATGGTCTGTACAAACCTGATGTCCGAAACCACGAGATCCACAGTGAACCATCACAACGAGCTGATCCTTGAATAATCCAAATGTTTTTGCAGCGTCCTCATCGTAGATTTCAGCCACATACTGAATTTCAAGAAAATGATTTCCGCTCCCCAGAGTTCCGAGTTGCTGTCTCCCTCTATCCATCGCTTTCTGGCTTATCGCAGAGCTTTTTGCTCCTTTCATACTCCCATTCTCTTCACAGAACTCAATATCCCTCTCGACTCCGTAACCATTTTCAACCGCCCATCTAACTCCTCTGTGAAAAATCTCCTCGAAATCGTCCTTAGAGAGCCTTATTCTGCTCTCCGAACCAACTCCAGAAGGAACCTCTCTGAAAAGAAGATCCACAAGATCCTTAATCTTCCCTTCAACATCCTTTTTTGTTAAATTGGTTCTTATGAGGCGGACTCCACAGTTTATATCGAAGCCAACTCCACCAGGACTAATGATTCCATCCTCTTCTCCGAAAGCTGCAACTCCACCGATCGGAAAGCCGTAACCTAGATGAACGTCTGGCATCGCCATGGAGTATTTCCTGATTCCCGGGAGAGTTGCGACATTAGCTATTTGTTCTATAGCTCCCTCTTCTACATCTTTGAGCATCCTTTCGGAAACGAAAAGTCTTCCGGGAACTCTCATTCCATCCTTATATTTCGTGGGAATTTCCCAAATGTATTTCTCGATTCTCTTAAACACTTTATCACCTCCTCAAATATCCACAATAACTTTAGCACTCCACACATCATCTCTTTTCTTAACCTCAAGCCCATGATAGGTTATCGCTTTTACATAAGATTCGAAGATATGTCTCTTTGGGTCAACTTTTTCACCACATATCTTTGCAAAGAGCTTAAATGGATTTCCCTCATCTATCTCCACTTCAAACTTTTTAAAGATCATATTTTCAGCATCAAGCAAATAAAGAAACTCCGAAAGAAAATCGTAGAGGAGATCTTCAAGTGAGTCACCAGTAACCGAGAAAGAGTCATGAATTTTGCACTCAATAGTTTCCAATGGAAGCATGATGCCCATTAAAGCCTCTGCAGACTCCTCAAAAAGCCTCTCGAGAGACTCCGCTCTGACGATGAACCCCACATCTGCGGTGTGATCGAAATACTCGTAGCTCATGCCTCTTGAAAATAAGCGAGAAGAGGTTAAAAACTCTTCTATGAGGAGAAACTATTAAAAACCCTTCTGCCAACACTCAAATCGTTATGAAAGTTAAAGATGCGAAGAGAACTTCAACAAGCATTATAGTGAGAGGTACTTCTTCTGGAAGAATCACGCAGTCGATGGATCCGTTTTACGAACTCATGAGGAGGATCTTCAGAGAAGAAAGAACTGCGATGAAAGGAAAAAAGTTCATTATGATGATAGCAGAAAGAGAGAAGGAAGGTAAACCTCTGAAAACGAGTGACTGGGAGGAGATCATGAAAGAACTGGAAATGGATAGAAGCTCCTTCTACTCGATGAGGAACAAACTCCTCGGAGGAGGTCTAATCTCTATAAGAGGTGGTGAATATCACCTATCTGGTATGTTCAGCAAAGATCTCGTTGACATGGCTCGATGGTGGTGGTCCGCAGTACTGAAGAACGATCCTGAATCACTATGAGTTCAGCTCTCTTTCAATCCATCTTCTCAAAGATTCGTCTTTAACTCTCTTTATCTCTCTTCTGATGTAACCTTTCAGCCTTTCTCTCACTTCTTCAGATTTCTCAACTCTGATTCTCTCGATAGTTCTTCTTATGAACTTCACAGAGGCCTCCTCATCTTCTTCAAGATTTTCAAGCTTTTTCAAAATCTCAAAGGTTCTCCTGCCCTTCTCGGTGATTTTCAGACTGCTTTTCTGAATCTCCACAAGCCCGAGTTTTTCGAATAATCTGAGAAGATCGACAGTGTGAGCGAAGGAGCAATTTATTGATCTGGAGAGAAATGACGGATACGTGATTTCGAGAGAATATAGTAAAGAGAGGAGTTCATAGGGTTTCTTCTTAACAAAGAGATCAAGAAGTTTCATTGAAAAGAGTTTGGAAGAAGGAAAATAAATATATTGGTTAATTACCAAGAGTAATATGATGCTCTTACCCTCACCGAGAGAACTCAAGAAGTGGAGACTTCAGCTTGGATTGACGCAGAAGGAGCTTGCAGAGAGAGCAGGGGTTAGTCAACCCCTCATAGCGAGAATCGAATCCGGAGATATAGATCCGAAGCTCTCCACGTATTATAAAATAGTGAGAGCCCTTAAAGAATTTGAATCAGAGAGAGTTCTTCTGGCGAAAGATGTTATGAGTTCCCCCGTAATTTATTTGGAGCCACATGACACTGTGGAGCGTGCGGTTAGATTGATGGAAGAACATGAGATATCTCAGATACCGATCATTCAGGGATCGAGATGCATCGGGAGCCTCTCGGAGAATAAACTCGTTCAAATCATGTTATCAGAAGATGTGAAAAAGATTTCCAACAGGAATGTCATCGAATACGCGGAGGAGCCTTTCCCCGCTGTTTCGAAAAATGAGAAAATAGAGTCTATTGTCTCGCTTCTCGAGTTCAATCCTGCAGTTCTCGTAATGGAGGGGGAGAAGATCATAGGAATAATAACGAAGCACGACGTGATAAAGCTTCTTCGCCCAGGTGTAAAGAGATGAGGGATTGCTATCTGAAGAAGTATACTGTTGGCATACTCGGCAACTCCCCGATGCTCGCTGAGATGTTACTAAAAAGTGGAGTTGGAGAGGTTCATCTGATCTCCAAAGTTGTGAGTGTAGAAGAGATGAGACGAGAGCTGGGAATTTATCATCATGATGTGGGAGACTTTCTGGAGACTTCTGGTTTTAGAGAATGTGAGAATCTAACAATTTATCGAGACGTCCTTAAAGGGAGTAAAGGATGCGACATTTTGATCGATTGTGGATTCAGAGAAGAGGGTGCTAAAATCGCAAAAAGGCTCGGAGTTCCTTATGTTACAGAACCGGAAGTCTCGGTTCTACTTCCCGAGGCTTTGGAATATGAAGAACTGAAACTCTCTAAAGCTTTCGAATCCGCCGAGGAACTTCATGTTGTGAGGATTCTTCAGGGAATAGAGACTTTAAAATGTCTGAGGGGAGGGTTGCTTCCGGCGTTATCTCCAGAAGCTCTGAAGTTCGACGAAAAAAGTGGTGAGATTAAAAAAATTAATCTCATCTAATGAATTTCACGAGTTCTTCAATAGCTTTCTTCTGATCCTTTGCCTTAACCACTCCTGATGCTAAAAGAACTCCAGAGGTTCCGAGTTCAATAGCAGCTCTCACATCCTCTCCTTTTGAAATTCCGGCACCACAGAGAACTTTCACATCTCTTGAAATTCTCTTGACTGCATTAACCGAATTCCTTACGATTTCTGGATCTGCTCTCGAAACTGGAATTCCGGAACCTATTAGCTCAGGAGGTTCAATCGCAACAAACTCTGGATGAAAAGTTGCAACAGCCTCACTTGTTTTTACGTTGTTTGAACAAACCACAGTGATTAGACCAAGATTTCTCGCTTTCGTCACACAGAACTCTATATCTGCGATAGTAAGACGTCTTTCAGAATGATTCACGAGGGTTCCGATTGCTCCGCTCTCTTTAATGCTCTCTGGGAGAATGCTTCCAGTATGACTTCCGGGCTCAACAGCATCAATGTGCTGAGCGAATACCGGAATCGAGACTTCCTGAGAGACTCTGAAAAGATCTGCAAACTGGGGGGCCACTGCAATTGTAACACCATATTCCTCACTAACTTCTTCCGCATATTTCGCAAGTGCCACAGCTCTCTCACCTGTTCCTTCAATGTACGTCTTGAAGTTGATGAGTATCAAAGGCTCTTTCATTCATCTCACCTTTTTAAGAGCTTTCTACAACTTTTTATAAAACATTTCCGATTATTCTTTCCAGAATCCGGGGTAGAGGATCATAAGAAGTGGAAGAAGTTCGAGTCTTCCTGCAATCATACAGAAAACTAGTGTGAGCTTCGCAATCGGATGAAGAAAAGCAAAGTTTTCCGCTGGACCTACTAGACCCAAACCCGGTCCGACATTGCTTATGCAAGTAATCGAAGCGGAGAAACTTGTGATGAGATCATAGCCGAAGGATGTCAGAATGAGACTGGATGTAAGAAAGAGGAATATGTAAAGTAGGAAGAAGGAGACAACCGTATTGATTATTTTTTCATCTACAACTCTTCCATTGAGACGGATTGAAGAAATTGCAGAAGGATGGATAGTTTTTCTGATCTCTCTCAGACAGTATTTCAAAATTAAAAGTATTCTTACTGCCTTGATTCCTCCAGCAGTTGAGTTTGCACTTCCACCCATGAACATCAGATAGAAAAGGATTAACTTTGGCAACCATGACCACGAGTCAAAGTCTGCTGTTGCGAATCCGGTTGCACTCATGATTGAAATAGCCTGAAAAGATGAGAGTCGAATCGCTTCTTTGAGATTTCCAACCTCTGGAAAGATAGATACTGTGATTATGATTATTGAGATGAGCCCAAGGATGAGATAAAATCTGAACTCTTCGTCTCTTAGATAGGCACCAAATCTTCCTCGTAACGCCTTATAGTGAAGAATGAAATTTGTGGAAGCTATGAACATGAAAAGTGTTATTGTATATTGAATGAGGGGAGAATAAAATCCTATACTTTCGTTCTTTGATGAGAAGCCTCCGGTTCCCATCGTGCTGAAAGTGTGAATGAAGGCGTCATAAAAAGGCATCCCCTCGAAAATTAAAGCGATGAGAAGAGAGATGGAGAAAAAGATGTAAATTTTCCAGAGAATCTTTGCAGTGTCTCTAATTCTCGGCCTAACCTTTTCCACATCTATCCCGGGAGCTTCCGCAGCAAACAGCTGACGACCTCCTACAGAGAGTTTCGGAAGGATCGCTATGAAAAGAACGATAATTCCCATTCCACCTATCCACTGTTCAAAGCTCCTCCAGAAAAGCAAACTCTTTGGCTGAACTTCGAGATTCTCGATGATAGAAGCTCCCGTACCCGTAAATCCCGAAGTGCTTTCAAAAAGAGCGTCAACAAAACTGAAGTGATAGAAGAGATAGGGTATTGCTCCTATGAAAGATGCGATAAACCACCCAAGCGATACAATCAAAAATGCTTCTTTGAGTGTGAGCTTTGCTGAGCTTTCGGTCAACTCGAAGAGCAAAAAACCTAAGGGAAAAGAGAGAACTGCTGGAAGGAGAAAAGCCAAGTGATTTTCATCGTAAATAAGACTCAGAATAAGAGGCACAGAGAGAAAAAGAGACATGGACATCAAAAGTATTCCGAGGGAGTTGATAACGTTCCTCCAATCCAAATAACCTCACCAAAAAGAGGAGGAGTTCGAACTCTTAAAAATCTTCTCCTTTTTGTAGATCCTTTCGCAAGGTATATATATCAGCAAGCTGACTAAAGTGATAGACGTTTTTTGTCAGCACTGCTGAGAGGTATGAGAGATGAATAATGAAGGATACTACAAAGGCACAACAACAGTAGGAATAGTTTGTAGCAATGGAGTTGTGCTTGCAACAGAGAAGAGAGCAACCATGGGAAATCTCATAGCAAGCAGAGATACAAAGAAGATTTACAGAATTGCTGATAGGATGGCTCTCACGACTGCGGGATCAGTTGGAGATGCTCAGAGAATAGCCAGACTTGCATCGGTGGAGCTCAAGCTTTACGAACTTCAGAGAAAGGCTCCAATGAGCATTAAAGCTGTCTCAACACTCATTTCGAATATTCTCTGGGAAAGCAGATACTTTCCTTATCTCATTCAGCTCATTATTGGAGGCGTAGACTGGAGCGGACCAAAAATTTTCTCGCTTGACCCAATTGGAGGTCTTCTCGAGGAGAAAAAGATTGTCGCAACCGGTTCTGGATCTCCAGTTGCTTACGGAGTTCTTGAAGATAGATATGACGATGAAATGAGCGTCGAGAATGGAGTTGATCTTGCGGTTAGAGCTCTAAGAGCTGCAATGAAAAGAGATTCTGCTTCAGGAGATGGGATTGATATTGTAAGGATAACTCAGGAAGGATATTTCGAAGAATTCAGAGAGATTTGAAATTAGAGTCTCTAAATTCTCAGCTGGGTCGATGGCTGTGGGACAGGAATCAATTAGAGAGGAGCTGAAGAAGAAGATATCTGAAAAGTTACCTGAAGGAGTGAATATAACCGATCTAGAATTCGAAGGACCGGAATTGGTGATCTACACTGACGAACCAAGAAAAATTGCAGATGATGCCAACTTAATCAGGTCTCTTGCAAAAGAACTCAGAAAAAGGATTGTCGTTCGGCCAGATCCAAAAGTTCTCGTACCTCCTGAAGAGGCTGTTGAAGTAATCAGAGAGATTCTTCCAGAAAATTCAGGAACACTTGATTTCCATTTTGATCCAGAAACTGGAGAAATTCTAATAGAAGCCGAAAAGCCCGGTCTTGTCATTGGAAAACATGGTGCAAATCTCAGAGAGATAACGAAAAAAATCGGATGGACTCCGAGAGTTGTCAGAAAGCCTCCAATAGAGTCCTCAACCGTAAAGAATATAAGAGCGTTTTTCTTGGCAGAAAGGGACTCCAGAAAGGATGTTCTTAGAAAAATAGGACAGAGAATTCACAGGGAGATAACTTCAAAGGATCAATGGGTTAGAGTTACCGCTCTCGGGGGCTTCAGAGAAGTGGGAAGAAGTGCAGCACTTCTCTCCACTCCGAATTCGAAGATTCTCGTTGACTGCGGAGTAAACACAGGATCAGAGGAGAACGGTATACCCTATCTCTACATTCCAGAAGCTAACCCGATCTCGGAAATTGATGCAGTAGTAATAACTCACGCCCATCTGGATCACTGCGGTCTTGTGCCTTTACTTTACAAATACGGATATGATGGACCGATTTACTGTACACCCCCAACAAGAGATCTTATGGTTCTGCTTCAACTTGATTACATAGATGTGGCGAACAAAGAGGGGAAGAGAGTTCCCTATGATTCCTCACTCATAAGAGAGGCTTTAAAACACGTGATAACTTTGAACTATGGGGAAGTGACAGACATAGCTCCAGACATTAGGCTGACATTTCACAACGCAGGCCACATCCTCGGTTCTGCGATAGCTCATTTCCACATAGGAGAAGGTCTTTACAACGTTGCATTTACGGGAGACTTCAAATATGAAAGAACCAGACTTCTCGAACCCGCAGTTAACGACTTTCCGAGGCTTGAGGCTCTTGTCATGGAGGCTACCTACGGAGGGGCAGAGGACTTCCAGCCGTCAAGAAGAGAGGCAGAGGCTCAGCTCCACAAAATAATCAGAGACACACTCGACAACAAAGGAAAGGTCCTCATACCCGCCTTTGCAGTTGGAAGATCACAGGAAGTCATGATAGTTCTGGAAGAAGCTATGAGAAACGGAGTGATAGACGAGGTCCCGATTTACCTCGATGGAATGATCTGGGAAGCAACAGCGATTCATACAACCTATCCAGAATACCTCAATTCGGAGCTTAGAAACCTGATATTTCATCAGGGAGTTAATCCCTTCCTCTCTGAATATTTCAAACAGGTGGACTCAAACTCGATGAGAGTAGACATTCTGGATGATCCCGAACCGTGTATCGTTCTGAGCACATCTGGAATGCTTAACGGCGGCCCTGTAATGGAATATCTCAAAGCGTTTGCTCCGAATGAGAAGAACACGTTAATTTTCGTCGGTTATCAAGCTGAGGGGACTCTCGGTAGAAGGCTTCAGAAGGGATGGGAAGAGATACCGATGAGTCATGAGGGAAGAACGATAACGATAAAGGTAAACATGAGGATAGAAACCGTTGACGGATTTTCGGGTCATTCTGATAGAAGACAGCTCATAGAATACGTGAGAAGAATGAAGGATAGACCTGAAAAGATGTTAACTGTTCATGGAGATGGTATGAAATGCATCGAACTGGCGAGCGCACTTTACAAGAAGTTTAAGGTTGAGACGAGAGCCCCAATGAATCTGGAGACGGTGAGATTCATCTAATCCACTGCTGGTATGACGTGCACCCTTCCGTTATTTTTGATGACGTGAAGCTTGGTCTCATAGACCTCAGCGAGCGTCTTCTCATTAAGAACATTCGATGACTTTCCAAAACTCACAATTCTACCATCTTTCATCATTAAAACTTTATCTGCAAAGCTCGCGAGAGATGGATCGTGCTCGCTCAGTATTACAGAGATGTCTTCTGAGATGTCTCTGAGAATGCGATAAAGCAGTATTTTATTTTTTATATCCAGATTGGAGGTCGGTTCATCGAGAAGGAGAACCCTCGGTTCCTGAACAAGTGCTCTCGCAATTAAAACAAGTTTCAGCTGACCGCCGCTAAGGTGTGTATAGGGTCTCTCCGCAAGATCAGAAATCCCAAGTTTTTCGAGAGTTCTCATAGCAACTTCGTAATCATTCTTAGTAGGAGTTCTGAAACCAAGATGCGGAGCTCTTCCCGCTATCACCACATCTATCACGCGATAGGGAAAGGACGGAACATGCATCTGAGGAACGTAACCGAGAATTCTTGCAAGTTCCCGGCGATTGCAGTTTCTAAGATCAAAAGAATCGACGTAAATGCACCCCTGAGACTTCAAAATGTATGCAAGGCATTTCAACAGAGTGGTCTTCCCACTTCCGTTAGGACCGAGAATAGCGAGGATTTCCCCTTTTCTCACTTCAAAAGATATGTTTTCTATTTTGAAGTCTCTATAACTGAACCTCAAACCCTCAACCCTAACTCCATTCATACATCGCCCTCCTCATCAGGTAGAGGAATACTGGAGCTCCGATCAGGGTGGTTATTATTCCAACTGGTATTTCGAAAGTCCACAGTGTTCTTGAAATCAGATCGGCAAGAAGCATGAATGAGGCTCCTACTGAAAGTGAACTTGGCAGAAGAATCTTAGGATTGGATCCAACTAGGAACCTAGTCATATGGGGTGAGATTAGACAAACCCATCCTATTATTCCAGTCACAGAAATAACTGAGGCGGTCGCAATTGACGCTAAGAGAATTACCAGCATTCCCTCCCTCTCAACATCAACACCGAGGGCTTTCGCCTCTTCATCTCCCATAGATAACAAGAAAATTCTCCATCTCAATATCAGAAGACCGAAGATTCCAAATATAGCAAGAGGAGCTGAAGTAAATACATCCCCCCAAGTTATCGTATGAAGTCTTCCGATAACCCAAGCAACAATCGTCTGAGTCTTCTCAGGTTCAACTAGGATCTGAACCAAAGAGAGCAACCCAGAAAATAAAGCTGAGACAATTATTCCCGCTAAAATCAGAGAGATAGGTGAGAACTGACCTCTAAATTTTGCCATTGAAAGGGTTAAGAAGATTGCAATCAATGCGAAGAGAATGGCAGATGGCTGGGTTAAAAAGAAGTAACCCGCTCCAAACAGAGCAATAGATAGAGAGGCCCCAAATGCAGCTCCCGAAGATATCCCGAGTATATAAGGACTTACGAGAGGATTTCTCAAAGTCGTTTGCAATGCAGCCCCAGAGACTCCCATGCATGCTCCGAAAAGCATAGCTTCTATGGCTCTCGGCAATCTAATATTCAAAAGCACAGACCTTTCAATTGTTTCTTCAAATAAACTTGAAGGTAATTCAACTATTGAGAGATGATATCTTCCAACACTCAAGTAAATTATGAAAAATAAGAGTGGAAGAAAGAGCAATCCGAACTTATACTTCAGAGACCCCGAACTCTTCCCGAAACTCTGTGCAAACTTCATCGACACCATAGAGCACCTCAAACTATTTCATTTCCTAAACCTCTGATAGATTGAAATCTTCCTTCAGCTCTGTGTAAAGTCCGTTAACACCATAAACGAACCTGAAAATGTCGTTTGCCTCCTTTTCAACGTCATAGCTGAACTTATCTGGATGTAGAGCTTTTGCGTACGCCATAACATCTATCACAAAAGCCTCAGGATACCATCCAACCCAACCAATGAGCAGTTTGTAAACTTTCTTCTCTTTCACAGCTTTTACTGCCTGCCAGTTTGAATCATTCAGAAGATCTTCTGGATTGCTCTTTCCAAAGGCATGAAGAATTATAATGTCTGGATTCCATTGAAGCACGTGCTCCATAGAAACTGTGACCCAAGGTGGTTTAACATCGGGCATATTTTCGTGGACAACGTTTATTCCTCCGGCATATTTAGTAGGCGAGCCGGCCCACGCATGAGCAATGAGTACTGAATCTGCTCTGGTTTCGTAGACTTTCGGCTTCTCTGAATCAGTTATCTGAGAAGTTACGCTCGTTACCGCATTCATTTTCTTTTCGAGATACGATTTTAGCTCCTGAGCTCTTTCTTCCTTCCCCACAACTTTTCCAATGAGTGATATGATTTCTAAGCTGAACTCGTGCTCCGGTGGAGGAGTGACTCTGACGCAAACAACTGGTATACCAAAACTCTCCTGCAGTTTATTTGCGAGCTCAATATCCTCAGTTCTCACGAATACTACATCTGGTTTAAGTTCAGCAAGCTTTTCTAGGCTTAGAGTCCCACGAACTGAGCTCCCGACATCAGGTGTCGTATTTATTTCCTCAGGAAAAGCTCTCAACAATATGGGGTCTCTTTTACTATCTGTATCCAAACCAATGAGTTTATTCTGAACGCCCAGTGCAAAAAGCACTCTCGTTGCCTCTGGCCACAGACTGACGATTCTCTCGACTTTACCAACCTCCACCTCTCTTCCAGCTTGATCAATGATTTTTACCGTAGCTTCTTTCTGCTCCACACACCCAGTAAAGAGAGTTCCGATGAGAAACAGAGAGAGGATGAAAACCGCAGTCTTTTTCATTCTATGTCAACCTCCATTCCCATTTCCTTAACGAGTCTTGTAGTCAGAGGAAGTAGATTCACAAACTCCAGCCCATTATATCTGGCTACAATTGCTCCAGCATGAGGAGTTCTCCACGCATTTGCTCTGTGGATATGAGCTCCGAGATGAATTGCTCTGTTAGCTCCAGCCATAATCCACAGTGGAAGAAGTTTCGGATCATTCATCATGCCACCAAAAGATATGTCGGGAGTTCTCAGCACGAGTCTTGCAATTGCTCCGGCTTTTGCAACTTCAAATGGATTTGCCAGAGGTTTGCTCTGAAATGGTGTTCCAAGAATCGGATTCAATCCGGTAATGCAGACGTGACTGAGATTCTCAAACTTTTTTAACCAGAAAAGATGGTTCACATAGTCTTCATAACTGCTTCCTATTCCCACCATCATGACGCTTGTGAGTCCCAAACCAACTTCATTTATCTCCTCTGCAAGCTTCATTCTGGCTTCAAGGCTATCTCCGGGTTTTGCATCTCTGAAGACTTCTGGATTAATCGTTTCAAGACTGCTACATACCTCCGTGACTCCCAGCTCTTTCAGCCTTAGCAAATCCTCTCTAGTTAAAGATGGTCCAACGTTTACCCATACGTCCATTAAAGAGACTTTTTTAATGGCTTTCGCACTATTGATTACCTTCTCACAGGCCCCTTCTCGAGGGGTTCCGCCACCAATTTCCACTCTTTTCGTTCCGGTTTCAGCAATGAGTTTGGCTCCGAACTCAATTTCCTCGATTGTTAAAGTCTTCTCAGCAAAATCCGAGCGATTTCCAGCAGATCTACTACAGTACTTGCATGGCGGTTCTGTGTCGCATGAAGTTATAGAACCAATGAAACCATCAAATTTAAATATAGCTCCCTTTTCGTTATCTCTCACTTCTGATGCCACTTTCATGAGCTCTGATAACTCAGAAACGCCTCTGACACCTTTAAAAAGCTGAAGAGCTTCTTCTCTTCTAATTTCATCACTTTCAGCATTTTTAAGTATATTTATTATTAATTCTTTCATAGGTTGTAATACTGAGTAATACGCTATTTAAAAGTTTCTCATAAAAACTCCAAGCTCAAATGAATGCTCAGTAAAAGCATAAAAAGAACAAAGCTTGGTAAATAGAAGAAGGAAAGTAATTAAATGAGAAAAAGAGGAGATTTTACATCCCCTCGCCCATCTCAGACTTCAGCTCTTCTTCACTCATCTTCTTCGCTGCTATAACGTCATCAATTCTCAGAATCATCACTGCAGCTTCTGTTGCAGAACGAATGGCCTGAATCTTCACCTTTAATGGCTCAATCACTCCTTCTTTAACCATGTCAACGACTTCTCCAGTAAAGACATTTAATCCGGCGGATTTATCTCCTCTTTCGTGAGCTGCTTTGAGATCAACGATTGCGTCAATTGGATCCAATCCTGCATTCTCTGCGAGAGTCTTTGGAATGATCTCCATAGCCTCTGCAAATGCTTCAGCTGCAAGCTGTTCTCTACCTGAGAGAGTTGATGCAAACTCTCTCAGTCTCAGAGAGAGTTCGATTTCTGGAGCTCCTCCTCCGGGGAGGATTTTCTTCTCTTCAAGAACGTTTGCAACTACGTGAAGCATATCATTCATTCCTCTCTCGAGCTCATCCACGACGTGCTCAGTTCCTCCCTGAAGTAAGATTGTCACCGACTTCGGATTCTCGCATCCCTCGACAAAGACCATCCTGTCATCTCCGACCTTTCTCTCTTCCACAAGCTCTGCCTTTCCAAGATCCTCTGCAGAGATGGAATCAATCTTTGTTACGATCTTTGCACCAGTCGCTCTTGAAAGCTTCTCCATATCACTCTTTTTCACCCTTCTCACTGCGAGGATTCCGGCCTTCGCGAGATAGTGCTGAGCCAGATCGTCAATTCCCTTCTGACAGAAGACTACATTTGCTCCGCTTTCTTTGATCTTTTCAACCATTTCTTTTAGGATTCTTTCTTCTTCGTCAAGGAAGGCTTTGAGCTGTTCTGGAGAGGTGATTCGTATCTTCGCATCGGTTTCAGTATCTTCAACCTCAAGAGCAGAGTTTATAAGGGCTATCTTCGCATTCTCAACTCTCTTTGGCATTCCTGGATGGACGACTTCTTTATCGATCACTATTCCGTTGATGAATTTGGAATCGCTTATGCTTCCTCCAACTTTTTTCTCCATCTTCACATTTTCAACGTCAATTTTTCCGTCTTCATCTATCACTGTCTTTACTGCCTTAACAGCAAGTTCAGCGAGATATTCTCTCGCTCCTTCTGGACTCTTTCCAGTTATCGAAGTAGTGGCTATTTTCTTCAGAAGCTCATCTAGATCCTTTTCCTCCTTAACTTCCACTGCCAACCCCTGAAGAACTTCCTCGGCTTTTTTCGCCGCTATCTTGTAACCTTTTGCAATGACAGTGGGATGAACCTCATTATCCAGAAGCTCCTCAGCTTTCTTCAGAAGCTCTCCCGCAAGAACAACTGCAGTTGTGGTTCCATCTCCAACTTCCTCATCCTGAGTCTTCGCAACCTCCACCATCATCTTCGCAGCGGGATGTTCGATGTCCATCTCTTTAAGAATCGTTGCTCCATCGTTCGTTATCACAACATCTCCGAGAGAGTCAACGAGCATCTTGTCCATTCCTCTTGGTCCGAGAGTGCTTCTGACCGCTTCAGCCACGATCTTCGCTGCCATTATGTTCATCTCCTGAGCATCTCTGCCTCTCGTCCTCGTGGTTCCTTCCTTCAGAATCAACACAGGCTGACCGCCGAGATAACCATACTGAGCCTGACCGCGCATAACTCACACCTCCTGAATTCTACACATCACGTAATTTGTAGTTCTATATAAACTTAACGTAATAGAGGTTCTGACGCGTCTTAATGTATTTCGTCTTGCAAAAGTTGAGCATAACAAAGCGGAGCCACATATACAAATAGTAAGTGACCGAGAGCGAGTAAACTATAGTCGTAAGCACTCGGACATATACATAGAAAGACCACTTTCGAATAGATGTATTTCTCTATTCCGGCTTTCTTATAACTTTATTGACCCTCAAATGAGCTTAGATGGCGAAGATTGACCTAAGCTTAGGTAACAGTGAATATATAAATTTAATCTTTTACACTTTAAATGAACCCCATAACTCCAACGCCTACGTTCCAACAGAGCCCGTATAGAGTGTCACCAATATTAAGGTATTACACTGAGAACAAAAATCCTCCAAATCTTAATTATGAAAACCGATTAACCTTCTGAGAGATATGAAGTCATGATGTAAGGATCATTCTCTTTTTTGTTTTAATTTTCGTAGCACATCAAATAAATGTATGTTTGTTTTTCTTGGATACGTCTTGTTTAGAGACCAGATTCTCACCAAAGCAAAACCGGTGTGAATTCTAAAGATGCCTTTAAGATCTGATATAGTTTTCTTTGAGTGTTCATAATATATCACCCCTATTCTTTTTACTTAACCATAGAGTTGATTTCCGAGAAATTTCAGGAGTTATTCAAGTCGTCGAGCTCTCCTCGTCATCATAGAGCTCTTTTCCTACTTTCAGCTCATCTTCAAAGCCCTTTGAATTTTCAAGAGTTTGAATTCTGAAGATCGAACTCTTATACCAATTATGTTTTGGAGTTGTTTTCACAGGAATGAGTCTCCACGCCTTTGTGCTCTCAACATATCCCCAGTTAGTGTACTCGTTGAAATCTTTTATGATATCTGTGATCACAACGTTGAACTCATTGAGAAGGATTTTCTCGATCCCCCTCCACTTATCAGCTGAACTTTCCACTCTTGTCAATCCAAAGTATCCTGAACATCCTGGTCCCTTGAGAGTTGCAATTCCTCTTCCAACAAAAGCCCTTATTGCCTCGAGAGTTTCTGGGGGATCTGTTATGAAGCTATCAAATTTCCCTCTTGCATAATCTGGAAGGGGTTCTCTCAAATCGAAAACGAAAATATCAATATTTTGAAAGCCAATTTCATCGGCAATTTTCTCTATAAATTTAATTAATCTCTCATCTATATCAAGAACTGCAATTCTCTTTGGTAAATTGCTCAGCATCAACGCAACACTCATCAAATCGTCATCACCGAGAACGAAAATTTCTTTTCCTGCAAGATCTCCTCTCGCATGCATCAATGCAACTCTTGCAATAACAGTTTCTGGAGTTACGAAAGCCTGATCAAATTCATGACGAGGTTCGGGTCTTCCAAAAACCAGCTCGGAAAATTCCTTCAAAAGCTCATCATAAACTTTCAAATTAAGTCCTCTTCCACCACAAACTTCGCAAAAAAGTTTCTCCCGTTTGTAAATCCCGAGAGTCTCGATGAGCTTCAAACCCTCATCGCTCAAACTTACACCGTTACTGAGATCCACATACCCTCTTCGCTCAAGAACTTCGAGTATTTTTGCTACGAGAGGAAGAGGTTCTCCACTGAGTTCAACAATCTCCCAAATATCCTGAGAACTCAAAAGCGCACTGATAACATTTTCAACACTTCTCTCATAAACAGGAATTCCGATTTCCTTTCGAACCTCTTCGACTATTTCTTCCAAACCCTCACCTCCTCTAAATCACTGAAAGATCATTTCCAGATTTACACAAAAAAATTTAAGTTTTTTGGGGCTTGGACGCTCAATGAGATCTGAAAAGAGAGAACGAGATTTAAAAAGCTCCTGAAAATTTCCGCAATTGTTTATGTTTCGCTTCTCTCATAAATTATTTCGATTAGCTCATCAGAACTACTCATTTTCTTTAACTCATCTTTATTGAGGACGGGATTACCCTCTATAGTTTTCGAGGAGAGGGGAGACTCCACAACGAATAAAGAGAGTGCATAGGCAACTTCTGAGATGCTTCTTAGCAACCTCGCCCTCTTTCTCAAAGCATCTATTCTTCTATGAATTGCAACAAGAAGAGTTAAAGACTCATCTTTTGATATCGTGTCAAATGGGGAGTGAAGTGTTGGCAAAACATCGAATCCCATTTGTTTGAATCTCTCAACAACCATTCTTTCAATCTCGTTAAGTTTCTTTTCTATCCCTTCCTCAATTTCCATGGGCCTTTGAATATTCAAAAAATCTATGCTCTTTATCAAAATCGTTCCAAGTATTTCCTCAAGCCTCAGAGCATTCTCTATCGTTGCATCCATTCCCTCTTCGTACTTGCTTATCGTTCTTCTCGAAGTCCCGAGATAGGATGCAAGATCGCCCAGTGAGAGTCCCTCCCTGAGTCTTCTCTCCCTCAACTTCTCCCCGTCAAGAGAGACGTAAAGTCCACCAGGAGAAGAGTAAACAGCAGGAGGACAGTTCTCCACAAGATAATCGTAAAGGGTTTCTGCATTAACTGAAGGGATGTCATAGCGGTAATATACAACTCCCCTCTCGAGAGGTCTGAGACCGACCCTCTCACCGACAATCACAGGAGATCCGCTTAAATAAGCTGCTATCCTCTTCATCTCCTCAGCAATTTCTCTGTTGATGCCATCTATGTTCGAAAGAATCTTCAAAAGTACGAGAATTTCATCCTTTCTCGCAGCTAAGTCGAAGCTCCTCGAACGTGAGGAGCAAACTTCGGAAACTGTAAAGCCAGCCTCGTAAAGTACTTCAAGTGTCCTCTCAATGAGGAGATTCTTCATACAAAGGATTAATATGAGGGTGTTTTTTATTTTAAATTTACTGAAAAAGCATGTGGATAGGAATAGACGATACGGATTCAAGAAAAGGTATGTGTACAACTTTTATCTTAGCAGAAGTTTTAGAAGAGTTGGAAAAATTCAAAATAGCCTCTTTTCCGAGACTGATCAGACTGAATCCAAACATTCCCTTCAAGACAAGAGGTAACGGAGCAGTGGCAATTGAGGTACTCAACTGGGATGAAGAATGCAAGGAGATCATCCTGAATGCTGTCGAAGAGTATGCTGAAATGGATGACGAAAATACTCACCCCGGAGTGGTTTTTGCAAAAAACTCTGAGAATTACAGAGAGCTCTATCACAGAGCTCTTCACGAAGTTCTCAGTGTTGATGAGGTGAGGGAACTCATATCCTCGAACAAAGACGAATATTACGGTTTCAAAAAGATGAGGGGCATAATAGGCGCTGCTTCTGCGATAGGAGCGAATCTGAGTGATTACACATATGAGCTCCTTGCTTATAGATTTCCGGAGAAATGGGGTACTAAGAGGTTCGTTGACGAAGAGAGCGTCTTCAAAGCTGATGAGATGACATTTCCAAAAACTTGGGACAACGTAGACAAGGAGAACAGAGAGATCGTTATAGCTCCGAACTCTCCCGATCCAGTGCTCTTCGGAATAAGGGGAGATGACCCCGCTTACATATTCTTAGCCTATCAGACCATAAAGAGCGAAGAGATTTACAAGGAAGTTCTCTTCATAACCAATCAGGGGACTGATGCCCATATAGAAAGAGGGATGCCCCAAAGAGAGTTTGGTTCCTATGCCTTTATCGGAGAGGTCACCTGCGAACCATATGAGATTCCTGGAGGTCATGTGTTCATGGAGGTAAATGGAATCAAATGTGCTGCATTTGAACCAACGAAGCAGTTCAGAAATGTCGTGCGAAAATTGAAAAAAGGCGATCTCGTTGAAGTTTATGGAGGATTTAAGAAGAATACCCTGAATCTTGAGAAAATCAGAATACTCAAACTTAAAGAATTTGAAGAGGTAAATCCTCTCTGTGAATACTGCAACAAAAGAATGGAATCAATGGGAAGAAATAAGGGATTCAGATGCAAGAAATGTGGGAGAAGGAAAATGAAAAGGGAGAGTGTAAGGATTGAGAGGGAGGTTTCACCAGGGTTTTATGAGGTTCCTCCCTCTGCAAGAAGACATCTAGCAAAACCCCTTGCAAGAATTCTTCAAGAGAGAAGTTTGTGAACCGGTACCTTTCCAGTCTCTTTTATAGTGTTCAGAACCACGAAAGTCTCAGTTCTTTGAATCCTCTCAATTTTCTGAAGAGACTTTATAAACTTATCGAGATCTTCAGTGTTCCTGAATTTGGCGAGAATTATAACGTCAAAATTTCCTGTCACGTCGTAAACTCCGAGAACATTCTCATTTTTGGATATCTCTTTTTCCACATCAATCAAAGATGGACCGGTTGCGGAAACTCCTATCAATGCGGTTATTCCAAACCCGAGCTTTCGGGAATCAACTTCTGGGATGAAGCCCTTTATGATTCCTTCTTCCATCATCTCATTTACCCTGTTAATCACCGTATTCACTGATACACCTAAATTTTCGGCAACCTTTCTGAATGACATTCGCCCATCTTTCATTAACAGTTCGAGAATTTTCACATCGGTTTCATCTACCATATTTTTAATTTTTATTCGTTCAGTTATATAAACATTTGCACAGTGGTAGATAAACATCTAATGACAATGTTCAGGAAAGGTATATATAGGAGAGGTGCAAATGCACTGCGATGTAAAGGTGATGTGAATGGAAAGGGATGTTAAGAAAGCGATTGACAGGGTTTACGAAATGGTTGAAAAGAACAATGTGAAGTTCATAAGACTCTGGTTTACCGATATAAATGGAATGCTGAAGAGCTTTGCGATTCCTTCCAAAGAACTTGACAATGCCCTAACAGAGGGAATGGGTTTTGATGGCTCTTCGATAAATGGATTTACGAGAATAGATGAGAGTGACATGATTGCAAAACCCGACCCAACGACCTTCCAGTTACTTCCATGGAGAGAAGGAGTCGCAAGAATGTTTTGCGACATCTATAACCCAGATGGGACGCCCTTTGAGGGTGATCCAAGATATGTTTTGAAGAGGAACCTTGAGAAGCTTGCGGAAGAAGGATACACCTATTACGTTGGACCGGAACTTGAGTATTTCTATTTCAAGAGCGATAAAGCAACAGAGGTTCTCGACTATGGAGGATACTTCGACCTAACAACTCTGGATGCAGCAAGCGACTTGAGAAGAGATACTATACTTGCACTTGAGAAGATGGGAATCAGCGTAGAATACTCTCACCACGAAGTGGCTTATTCTCAGCACGAAATCGATCTTAGATATGCGGATGCTCTGACCATGGCTGATACAGTGATGACATACAGAATTGTTGTTAAAGAAATTGCGCAGAAATACGGCGTTTACGCAACATTCATGCCAAAACCGATAGCGGGAATAAATGGAAGTGGTATGCATACACATATGTCAATTTTCAAAGGAGACAAGAACATTTTCTTCGATGCGAATGATGAATACTATCTCTCGGACTTCGCGAAGCACTTCATAGCAGGTGTTCTAACCCATGCTCCAGAATTCACAGTAGTGACTAATCAGTGGGTTAACTCTTATAAGAGGCTTGTGCCTGGTTATGAAGCTCCAGTTTACATCTGTTGGGCAAGAAGAAACAGAAGTGCTCTTGTGAGAGTTCCGCTTTACAAACCTGGAAAGGAAAAAGCGACGAGAATAGAAGTGAGATCTCCTGATCCAGCCTGTAACCCCTATCTAGCATTTGCGGCAATGGTTGCAGCAGGAATGGCAGGTGTTGAAGGAAAATACGAGCTACCAGAACCTATTGAAAAAGATGTCTACCACATGAGCGAAGAGGAGAGAGAGAAACTAGGAATTACGTCCCTTCCCGGAAGTCTCATCGAAGCAGTCCGCATCTTTGAGAAAAGTGAACTGATGAGAAAGACACTTGGAGATCATGTATTCTACAACTTCATAGGAAATAAAAAGGCAGAGTGGGACAGATACAGAGTAGTTGTCCACCCATACGAAATAGAGACTTATTTACCAATACTATAAGTTCTTTCCTTTATTTCTCCTCTTTTTTGTAGAAATCAAGAACTCCGGGTTTTCTTTTTTCCGAAATTATTTTTTCTGCAATTTCGCAGTGAACTCTTGCAATGTCGCTTCTCGTCAGAATTCCAAGTATCTTATCTTTCTCCTTTCTATCCACAACAATAAGACGACCGACTCCATATTTTACCATCCTTCTCAAAGCATCCTCAAGAGACTCTTCCGGATAAGCGGTGATGACGTCTCTGCTCATTACATCTGAGACTTTAACAGAATTGCGTATTTCTTCGGAAATTTCCTCAGCATCCGAAATCGTCACGATTCCGATAACTTTCCCGTCTTTAACCACTGGATAACCGTGGTGACCGGTTCTTTCGAAAAGATCGACAACTTTCGAGCAAGTGTCCTCTGGAGAGACGGTGAGAACTTCTGGAGTGTATGCATTTCTCACTGTAACGAACTCGAGAATGTCTATTGCGAGTTCTCTTCTATGAACAGGAGATTCCACTCTGCTTTTCACTTGACTCGGATATATCGTTCTATCCTTTGTAAGAGCGTAAGAAATCGCCACAGCAGTCATCAAAGGAGCGAGGACATCCAAATTTCCGGTCATCTGAGCTATCATAACTATTGCAGTCAGGGGAACGTTGGCTACTCCTGTGAGGAAGGCTCCCATCCCTACCACAACAAAAGCGCTTTGAGCTCCCAGTATTTCGGGATTGAAAAGACCGAAAAGTTGAGCAGTGAAAGCTCCGATCATTCCCCCCAAGAATATTGAAGGTGCGAATACTCCCCCTGCACCTCCAGAGCCAATAGTAAATGCAGTGGCAAGCATCTTCATGAAAATGAGGGATAAAATCAAAAGAAGATCCATTCTTCCGTCTATTGCCATCTGAACCCATCCATATCCAGTTCCCATGATTTGAGGGAAGGAGAAAGCAATTGAAGAAACAAAGAAGGCTCCTAAAAGCGGTCTGAACCTAATGGAGATTCCTGAGGCACCAAATATATCATTCTTTATGAACTCGAATATTCTTATGAAGAAACGAGATGCAAGAACGCAGAAAATTCCAAGGACTGCGAAAAACGGAAGATGCCAAGGAGAGAAGTGATAGGAAGGAGTTGAGAATATAGGAGTCCATCCGTAAAACGATGCGAAGAGAGAATATGAGACAACGGAAGAGACGAAAGCAGGGATAAGAGCCTCGACTTCCATATCCTCTCTGTAAAGGACTTCCAGAGAGAAGATGGCTCCTCCGAATGGAGCTTTGAAGATTGCTCCGATTCCGCCAGCAACCCCGCAAAGAAGCATAATCCTTCGTTCCTTTTCATCGAGTTTTAAAAGATCTGAGACGTAAAGTCCGATGGCTGCGCCGACATTTGCTGTAGGTCCTTCCCTTCCAGCACTTCCTCCAGAGCCAACAGTAAAGCAGGGAAGCAAAATTCTTGCAAAAATTTCCCTAAGAGTAGAAGATTTGCCTCCGAGATGAAAGATTCGAATTACCACATCTGTCTCTGAGCTTGAAGCTTCAGGAGCAAGATAGTAAATAGTGAGACCTGTCAAAATAGCTCCAATGAGTGGGGAGAGTAAATACTGATAGGGAATTCTGGGTATTTCTGGAAGATTTGCAATAGAAATTCTCGATATTTCGCCTGAAGAAGAGGGGACTTCAAAACCGCCGAAATAGGAGAGGAGAAATTGGGTGCTTAAATCCAGAAGAGAATACAGTACTATTGCTGCAACTCCAGAAAGAATTCCAATTAAAACGCTGAGGAGAAAAATTTTTTCGATTCTCAGAAGAGATGTGTCATATTCTATTATTTTCCGGAAGATTCTCCTCAGATTTATCACTACGCCTTGCTCACCTCCACTGAGAGTTTGTCCCGCATCACAAAAGAGGCAAAATAGATGAAGGGTGTGTCCAGAAGTGCAATCAGAACCTTAACCAGATACTGACCTAATATCATGTTCAAAAGAATGGCTCCCGGAAGCCCATAGAATGCTATCGTTATGAAAATTGCTGTATCCATTAACTGAGAGACCATTGTAGATGCATTGTTCCTGAACCAGAGATGCTTTCCTTCAGTCTTCCTCTTCCAGAAGTGGAAAGCTATGACGTCATGATGCTGAGAGATCACGAAAGCAATGAGAGAGGCGAGAACGACTCTCGGAGCAAATCCAAAGACTGAGTTAAATGCAAATAGCTGTTCTTCTCTCATGAAAGGAGCAGGAGACCAAGAAATGGCAATGAAAACTATGAGAATCATCAAAACGTTCGCAATCAATCCCGAGTAAACTGCTTTCAAAGCCATTCTCTTACCGTAAAACTCACTTAGGATGTCCGTTATGAGAAAGGTTGTGGAATAAGCAATGACTGCAGATGGAACTACAAAAGGACCGAATGAAACTAGTTTGAAAGCTATGAGATTGGCTATGACCGTAAGAGATGCAAAAACCCCTATTAAAATCTCCGGTCCATACTCTTTCGCTACATATGAACATAGAGCTACAGACCCGAGGACTAGAATTATCCATGCCACAACCTCAATCATCCAATCACCTCACAGAGGGCAAATGAGCATTATCATTCGTTACAAAATCTCTCCTCGCAGTTTTTGAGAGACTATTGCGGAGTTAAGTAGATATAATATTAAAAAGTTGTCGTTAAATGAGTAATTCAGAAGATGAGGTGATAGAAATGGAGAAATATGGAGCCTTCGTTCAGCTTAAGAAGGAGGTTATAGATACAGGAATTTGCTGTAAAGATGGAGCTTGTGCAGCTTTCTGTCCAACTGGAGCAATAATTTTCGAGAATGGAAAACCAACACTCAGAAAGCCTTCAGGAAAGGGCGTTGAGGGAAGATGCATCCAGTGTGGTCTATGCTACAATGTCTGTCCAAGGACAGAAGCATATGTAGAGGAGGTCAAGGAGAAATATAACGGGGATCTCATTGGAAGTTATCTCGGGATTCATGTATGTGAAGCGGTGGATGAAGAGATAAAGAAGAGAGCTCAAGATGGTGGAGTTGTAACCGCACTCCTGAAATATGCAATGGATAAGAACCTAATTCATGGAGCGATAGTCGCAAAAAGAGATAAACAGTGGAGATCTTATCCACTTCTTGCAACCAGCGTTGAAGAGATTCTCGATGCTGCGGGTACCAAATACACGATCTCATCGAATTACCTCGCGCTCACGCCGTTCAAAGAGGTTTTGAAGAGGTTTGAAGAGAGAGAGATTCCCGAGAGCTGGATAAAGCTTGCATTCGTCGGAACTCCCTGTCAGATGCTTCCACTGAGAAAATCGGAAGTTATAGTAGATGGTGCAAAAATAAGACCGGCCAATTTAATTGATTTTACAATAGGACTCTTTTGCATGGAGAATTTCGATTATGAAAGAATTATAGAAGAGAAGGTTGTAAAAGAACTCGGAATTTCTCTGGAGAAAATAAAGAAATTCGACATAAAGGAGGGTAATTTCAAGATTTTCGCCAACGGAGATATCACCGAAATTCCGCTGAGCGAGCTCAATGAGTACGTTGCAAAGGGTTGTAAGGTTTGCTCGGATTTCGCAAGTAACTTCTCAGATATCTCAGTGGGAAGCGTGGGATCGTCGCCCGGGAAATCCACAGTGATCATTAGAACGGAGAAAGGTATGAAAATCTATCTTGGAGCTCTGAAAGAAGGATACATAAGAGAAGTTCCCGAAACGCCAAAAGTTAAGGCGATAAAGAGACTTACAAAGGTGAAAAGTAAAAGACATGACTAATCAAAAATGACCTCTCCGGTCTCGGATACATAAATCCGAAGAGGTTCTTTAACAATTCTTTTTTCTATTTTTCCCGGCACGGATTTCCTTATATGCTCCACAAGCTCCACGAAGCCGTATTTTACTTTTATACCCTCTTCATTGGATTTATTGAAAATAAGTGGAGGAATATCCATTATATCTGTTCCCTCTTTAATTTCTATTTCAACCTTCGAATTTATTTTCTTCCATTCTTCTATCGTTTTCAGAGCTCTTTCTATATTCCTTCTGGCTCTTTTCTCTATAACACAAATATTCGCCCTTGTCGTATTCAAAATTTCTGCGATCTCTTTTTGAGAGAGGCCTCTTGCTCTAAGCCTGAGAACCCTTATTTGCTCATCTGTCAGAAATGGTCGCACCATCACTTTTTATTTTTCGCTAGGAGATAATAAATAATTCTTGGTGGGGGTTCTGTAAACTTATTGCTGGTATAAACGTTTGCAGGTATCTGAAATTTCGTCGAAGAACGTAAATTGTAGAAGAGCGCGGAAAAATGCCGACACAGATGCCCGTTATTAGGCAATGTTACGTTTTCTTCTCAAATGCGAGCACATAGTGCAAAACGCCCATACTCGCCACTCAATCTAAAACTTGCATCCCCACACCAACAAATTACAGTTTTTCGGCGAGGATAGTCTGGATCCAACAGGATTTGTCTCAAATGAAGTAAAAATGTGAGACTCGATAATTTTTATTTTTCATTTTCATCAACAATAAGTTAACGGAAACAATGGTGGGTGAAATTTATTAATGGGGTGGAGAAACTCTTAAAGAGGTGATCGTGTGTCACTTCCAGAAAGATTTAAATGCACAGTTACGACCTGGGATTTTATATATTCCCTTTGCAGAGATGTCTCAAAAAAGATAAAATCCTCAGGCTATCAGCCAGACGTCATCGTAGCCCTCGCCCGTGGAGGATGGTTTCCCGGGAGAGTTTTATGCGATTTTCTGAATCTTGATGATCTCACAAGCCTGAAGGTCGAGCACTACGTTGGAACAGCTGCTGCAACAGGGAGACCCGAAATAAAGTATCCTCTCCACGATGAGGCAATTAGAGATAAGAGAATTCTCATTGTAGATGATATTGCAGACACCGGAAAGAGCCTGAGATTCGCAAGAGAACATGTTCTAAAGAGTGGACCAAAAGAGGTGAAGACTGCATCCCTTCAAGTTCTGAGTACTTCAGAGTTCACACCTGATTACTATGCCCAGAAACTGAAAGAGTGGACGTGGGTGATTTATCCGTGGAACTTCCTTGAGGACATGTGTGACATAATTTCGAGGATGATGAAGAGAGAGGAGAGAATTTGGACAATTGAGGACATCTATGAGGGTTTGAAGGAGAACTACCAAATCGAGCCAATAGCACTGGAGATTGCTCAACCTGGCAGACTGCCAGAAGTCATGGATGAGCTCGTATGGAGAGGAATTGTTGAAAAGGAGGGGAAGGGATGGAAGATCAGAAAGCAAAAATAGGAATAATTGGTGGTACTGGAATTTATGATCCTCAAATGATTGAGAACGTAAGGGAGGTTGAAATAAAGACGCCTTTTGGTGATCCGTCGGATAAGATTATCTTGGGAGAGATGAAGGGAATTCCAGTTGCTTTTCTTCCGAGGCACGGAAGAGGTCACAGATATTCACCCACGAAAGTCAATTACAGAGCAAATATTTATGCGATGAAATATTTGGGAGTTGAGGCTATAATTTCAGTTGCTGCAGTTGGAAGCCTGAAGGAAGAGATAAAACCTCTCGATATAGTTATTCCAGATCAAATTTATGACAGAACGAAGCACAGAGTGGATACATTCTTTGAGGACATAGTAGTTCACATCGGATTTGCTGATCCATTTTGCAAAAAGCTGGGCGAGCAGATAGCGAGAATAGGGAGTGAGGAGTTCGAGATTAAAAAGGGAGGAACTTATGTTTGCATAGAGGGGCCGCAATTTTCTACCAGAGCGGAGTCGAGAGTTTACAGATCTCTTGGATTTGATATTATAGGAATGACTGCTCTTCCTGAAGCAAAACTTGCGAGAGAGGCGGAGATCTGTTACGCAACGATTGCAACCGTCACTGATTACGATGTATGGCACGAAGAAGAGGTCAGCGCAGAGATGGTGATTGAAAATGCAAAGAAAAATGAAGAGAACGTGAAAAGATTGCTTGGAAAAGTGATACCGAGGATTGAAATTGAAGATTGTGATTGCAGGCATGCTTTAGAGGGCGCTCTTACCACCTCAAAAGATTTGATAAATGAGGAAGTGAAAAGAAAATTGGGAATTCTGATAGAGAAGTATGTTTAGCGTAAATGAAGAAATGGTGGATAAAGAAAGTGAAATTTTCTCGATTCTCATAGCCTCGAAAGATATTTCCCTCCTCTGCACTCCAGGAAAGATAGAAATATCGATTGAGCAGGGAGTGGAGAAAGAGATGATTGAACATGTTCTCATGAGCATCGCTTCAGTGGATTCCTCACTCTCGATGGAACTGGATATATATTGCAACTATGAGGAAATTGAGAGGTATGCCGGAAAAGGCTATAAAATAATGGTTTACAGGAGAATAGACGATAAATACAGGGTGAGCTTCAGCATACCATTCTCAAGAGATGAGCCTCTGCTGAATCTCGCTGAGGACATCTTCAGGATGAAAGAACAGGGAGGATTCAAAAGGACGATACTGTGGGAAGGAGATATGAAAAAAATAAAGAGACTACATGAAGTTCTCTCAAAAAAAGGCCACTGGGAGATAAAAGAGATACACTACAGGGAGGATCTCAAATAATGGAAAAGATGGGCATTGGCAAAGAAGAGGAGATAACTCTGGAATACATGAAAAACTCCATAAGAATAATTTCCAACTACGTCTCGAACATCATAGAGGATCTGGATGAGGAGAGGGTGAGAGAGGTCATAAAAAGAATACTCAAAGCCAATAGAATTTTTGTCATGGGTGCAGGAAGATCTGGCTTGGTTATGAGAGCATTTGCAATGAGGCTCATGCATCTGGGATTTACAACTTATGTCGTTGGAGAGATTGTCACACCTGCTGTTAGAGAGGGAGATCTCGTAATAGTGGCATCTGGTTCTGGAGAGACACTTTCAGTTGTGAATCTGGCGAAGATTGCTAAAGACATCGGTGCTCAACTCGTTCTCTTCACTTCAAATCCTGAATCCACGATGGCAAAGATTGCAGATGTGGTCGTCGCAATAAAAGGAAGAATTAGCCATGAAGTTATGGACTACATGGAAAGACAGCTCAGAGGGGATTACAAATCCTTGACACCTCTTGGAACGGTTTTCGAAATTCTCACACTCATTGTGCTTGACGGCATGGTGGCTGAGTTGATACATCTCACTCACCAAACTGAGGAGCATATGAAATCAAGACACGCAGTATTGGAGTGATAGAGATGAGGTTTTCTTCGCTTATTGAGAGAATTGATATCTCAGGGATACGAAAAATGTTCGAATCTGCTTCAAGTGATGCCATAAATTTGGGACTTGGAGAGCCGGATTTCGACACACCCGAGTATATAAAAAGAGCTGCTAAAGATGCAATCGAAAAGGGATTCACAAAATACACACATAATGTCGGAATTCCGGAATTGAGAGAAGCCATAAGTGAGAAATTCAAAAAAGAGAACGGAATCGAATATTCTCCAGAAGAGATCATAATAACTTCTGGAGCTAGTGAAGGGCTTTACATAGCTCTCAGATCTCTTCTCGATCCTGAAGATGAAGTTCTGGTTCCAGATCCTGGATTCGTTTCATACTCGAACCTTACGATTATCTGCGGAGGGCGACCAGTAGGAGTTCCACTTGAAGAAGATCTAACCCTCTCTCCCGAGAGAGTTTCAGAGTTCATCACAGAGAAAACTAAAGCAATTGTCCTGAATTCTCCCTCTAATCCTACTGGAGCGGTTCAAAGTAGGGAGAGCATAAAAGGAATTGCGGAAATAGCTGAAGATCATGACATCACAATAATCTCGGACGAAGTTTACGAATACTTCATCTATGAGGGCGAACATTGCTCTCCTGCGAGATACACCGATAATTGTATTACAGTGAATGCAACGAGCAAATCCTACGCGATGACAGGATGGAGACTCGGTTATCTTGGTGCTCCGAAAGAGTATGTGAATCAGATGATTAAAGTTCACCAATATGTCCAAGCATGTGCGTCTTCGATATCTCAGCACGCGGCATTAGCTGCAATCACTGGACCAAAAGATTTTGTGAAGATGATGGTTGAGGAATTCAGAAGAAGAAGAGATTTTATTTATACCGCTCTTAGAGATCTCGGACTGGAAGTTGAGAAACCAAGAGGTGCCTTCTACATTTTTCCGAAAGTGGGAGATGGAGTAGAGTTCACAAAGAAACTTATTAAACATAATATAATAACTGTCCCGGGAAGTGCTTTCGGAAAGAACGCTGATGATAGAGCAAGAATTTCCTATGCAACGAGCATGGATAACTTGAGAAGAGCGATTGAAATTATGAAAAAGATCATCTAAAAAATGAAGATTGCTGCTGCCACTACGGTGGTAATCTTCTCCACTTTCGCTTCAACCGTTACATTAAATTTCTTCCCTACTTTTGTGTTAAACGCTGTTTTCAGCATGTAGGCTGCCATCTCCTCAGCGTGTCTTCCAATATCCTTTTCATCAGAAAATCCATGATACTCTGTTAAATATCCATTCAATGAGGGATCCTCCGGTATCGCTGCCCCAATGCTTGCGCAGATTTTCCTTCCCTCTTCACCGCTGCTCATCTTTGCCATCACACAGAAGACTATCTGACCGGGGAAGAGCTCCTTTAGTCCCTCCTCTCTTTCGATAATCTCACAGCCTGGTGGAAAGATACTGCTCACGGGAACGAGGTTAAACTTCTCTATTCTCGCATCCCTCAAAGCAAGTTCAAAGCTCACGAGTTCGTCTTCATGCTTTCCGATCCCTCTCGTAAAGAAGGCTTTTCTTGGAATCAGAATTCCCTGAGAATGTAGTTCTTCATTATTTTTAATTAATCGGCCGTTTAATGCAGTTAGAATGCCATTTGACGCCCTGTACATCTTCAATCACTCTCCAAGGTAAATGCAGTGTTCCGTATTTAAAACTTGCTCCTCTTCGCGAGAGTTATGAAAAAGTATTTTTCGGAGCGAGGAGAAAATTAATCTGTGTATGGAAGTTACGACCTTGGTGAACTCTCAATTAAAAATGAATACTTCAGAATTGAGATAGAACGAAGAGGAGAGTGGTTCTTCTACACAAGAGAGAGTGAAAATGAGAAAAAGGAGAGAGTCCTCGGCGCTGAGAGAGGAAAAATAATTGTAACTCCGGTCGAACCTGTGAACCTTCCAAAAGAGATAACCAATTACATGGAAATAAAGCTAAAGAGTCCAATTGTAATCGGTCCTGGAGATTCAAAAGTCGTTTATCTTAAATTCCCAGTTGAAATTGGAGTTTTCATAGCCTGGAGGAGAGCAAGTGAGGTTTTAGATATCATAGGCTTAAACAAACCTAAATATACCCTCTACGGGGAGCCCAAAAACGGTGTGATATGCAGATATTCTGAAAGTGAAGTGTACAGAAGTCTTCCTAATTCGAATCCCCTGAAAGAGAGTGTTATGAGATTGAGAATTATGAACGGAAGCGGAGAGTGGATTGAGGTCAACAACATTGTTTTCGATGTTTTTGGTATGAAGATGTATTACGATGATTTTCTTGTTTTCTGTGATGCAGAAATGAAATGCATATCGAAAAAAGTTGCAGAAACCCAATTTTATGACTCTCCTCTTAGAAAGGGTATGAAAAAAGCTCTCGAACTGTACGTTGCAAGGAGGATTATCATGCCGAAAGGCAAGTTCACAATGGAGTGGGGGCTATGATAGATCTTCTGAACATAAATATCTATGGAGATGTAACACTTTACAACTTTCTTTTCGCAGTTCTGGTGACTTTCATAGCTGTCCTACTTGCGAGAATCATTACGAGAAATTTAAGAAGAGTTCTAACAGATAAACTTAAAAAAGACCAGCTGGAGCTTCTACTGAAGTCCATCTACTTTGGAATTTTACTCATAGCCTTCCTCAGCATTTCACCTCTTTTGGGAATAAATCTTTCCGGTCTTCTCGTTGCCGGAGGAATTCTCGGTATTATCATAGGATTTGCCAGCCAGAGCGTTGTTTCAAATCTCGTCTCAGGAATTTTTCTCTTAGCTGAAAAACCGGTGAAAATAGGAGATCAAATCGAGGTTGAAGGGGTCAGAGGAATTGTTGAAGATGTGAACATTCTCTCTACCATCATAAGAACTTATGATGGTCTTTATGTTAGAGTTCCCAATGATAAGCTCTTCGCCTCTAACATCGTGAATTTTAGTGCAAACGTTGCAAGGAGGTTCGAATATGTTGTCGGAATAAGTTACCGCTCGGATATAAATAAAGCAATAGAACTGATTAAAAAGGTTATAGAAGATCATCCGTTCGTTTTAAAAAATCCTGAACCACTTATTTTTGTGGATGAACTCGGTGAGAGTAGTGTGAACGTGAGCATCAGAGCCTGGACTCCCACATCGGAATGGTTCAATGTGAGAATAGAGCTTCTCCAGAAGATAAAGGAGAGTTTCGATGAAAATGGAATAGAGATTCCGTTCCCACAACGGGTTATTTGGTTTGGAGAAGATGAAAAAGAGAGCTGAAAATGATTTCGGTGAGTGATTTCAAGAGTCAAAACCCACCACGTGATTTATTGCCTGTTCACAGATACCCCTTCCGTATTCACCGATCCTCTTCACACTCTCCGAAACGTTGCTCAAAGCTATCGCATATGAAGGTGGATACCCAAGAGCACGGAACTGAATCTCCTGATAGAGTTCAAAAAGGTCTTCTAGCCTTTCTATTGTCTCGTTTGCTCTTTTGAGATCTCCAGACAAAAAAGACTCAACCGAATTTCTCAGAATCTCGAGAGAGAGTTCAGATGCCTGAGAGATCTTCCTCAAATCATCTTCTCTCAACTCCTCTCCTATAAGAGCTATTACGTTTTTCGCTATTCTTGCCACGTGGTCTGCAGCCCTTTCTATCAACCTTCCAGCCAGGGAGTAATGCGAGGAACTCATCTGATCGATTTTCAATTTTTCAGCAATTGCAGGATTTTCTGAAATTATGTTATGCTGTCTCACAAGGAGCCAATAGAGTCTGTCAACTTCGTCGTCTCTTGAGATAACATCTTCAGCAAGCCTTCTATCTCTGCTCATCAGACTTCTTATTGCATCTTCAGCCATATTCTTGGAGAGGATGAACATCCTCTTGATGATGTTATCAAGAGGCATTTCCACAGGATTCAGAAGATTTTTCATCACTATATGATTCTCGCCTTCTTCGAGAATCTCCTGACCAATTGCCTTAAGCGTGAAAGTTCTCACTGCTTCACGCATCTCCGCATCTATCTTTCTCTCCGCTGTGACCCTTATGGAGTAAACTCCACTCATGTAAGTTGCGACAAGACACCTGAAGAGGAGATCTCTATTCATCTCTTCGTTTATCTTGATTTCCTTAACCTCTGACTTCCGGGTTTCATGATCTCTTGGTATGATCACAAGGGAGCCGTCTTTCTGAGGCATTAGAAAAACCGGATCATTTTTCTTCAAGCCATTTTTCTCGATCCAGCTTTTTGGAAGTGTGATCATATAACTCGATCCACCGGTAATCTGAAGCCTTCTCGATTCCATGGACTAGTGTTTGCATTCTATATATATAAACATTATTGGGATCTATATATGATTATATTTAACTGTGCTTCTAACTATATATTATTTCGAAAAAATATATATTAATGGGTATTAAGAGGGGCATTATGATGAGAAGAAAAATACTGGCAATCACAATCCTGCTCTCAGTAGTTGCAGTGTCTTTTGCTGGATGTCTTGAGGAAGAGAGTGGATTGACCGGAGAAGTCAAAGTTGCAGGTAGCAGTACCGTTTATCCGATCACAACTGCGATGGCAGAAGAGTTCAGCAAGATATATCCTGAGGTCGTCGTCTCTGTTCAGTCAACCGGAACTGGAGGAGGATTTAAAAACTTCTTCATACCGGGTCTAACAGATATCAACGATGCAAGCAGACCGATTAAGCTAGAAGAGCTTGAAAGAGCAAGAGAGAATGGAGTCGAACCTCTAGAGTTTCTTGTCGGATACGATGCGCTTACAGTGATAATTAACCCAGAGAATACTTGGGCAGAGTATCTGAGTTTTGAGGAGCTCAAAAGGATATGGGGGCCTGAAGCAACAAGAAATGTTACGAAATGGAGTGATGTGAATCCAGAGTGGCCAGATGAAGAAATGCGCCTCTATGGTCCAACCTCTGCTTCTGGAACGTTCGACTTCTTCACTGAACACGTGATCGGAAAAACTGGAGCGCACAGACAGGACTATCACGGAACCGAAGAAGATAACACGATAATCGCTGCGATCTCTCAGGACAAATACGCGATGGGGTATTTCGGACTTGCATACTATCTCGAGAATAAAGAGAGGGTTAAGGCAGTGAAGATAAAGAATCCGAAGACTGGAGAATACGTTGAGCCCAGCATTGAGACAGGGAGAGACGGAGAGTATCCACTTGCTAGACCGTTGTTCATTTATGTGAATAAGGAATCGCTGAAGAGACCGGAAGTCAGAGAGTTTGTGAGATTCTATCTCGAGAATCTTGATAGCGGGATAGTTGAGGAGATCGGATATATCCCCATAAGTGAGGATGTGAAGGAGGAGAATCTTCAGAAGTTCTATGAAGCACTCAGAGAGCTTGGAATCGAGTAAAATCATCAGGAATTCTTCATTTTTGAAGGAGGTGAAAGGAGATTGAAAGATACCAAGGAGACTTTCATTCGTGCTATACTCTTCTTTGCAGCTTTTCTCACAGTAGGAATTACTTTTGGAATCATACTCACTCTCGTAGAAGATACATTGCGATTTTTCTCAGAGATATATCCTCTCGAATTCTTCTTCGGCAAAACATGGAGCCCAACCATCAAACCATACTCTTTCGGAGTTTTACCTCTCGTTGCGGGAACTCTCATGGTCACCCTCGGAGCTGCAATGATAGCAATTCCATCTGGATTGCTCGCTGCGATTTACCTGAGTGAGTATGCAGATGAGAGAGTTAGAAGCATATTAAAGCCATTACTCGAGATTCTTGCAGGAATACCAACAGTTGTGTACGGATTTTTCGCATTCGTATATATAACTCCGTTTCTCAGAAGATTCTTCCCGGAAATATCAGCTTATAATGCGTTGAGTGCCTCGATAGTTGTAGGAATAATGATAATTCCTATCGTTGCAAGTATAAGCGAGGATGCCCTCAGAGCGGTTCCGAGATCTCTGAGAGAAGCAGGATACGCACTTGGAGCAAGAAAAGTTAGAGTTATCTGGAGTATTGTTGTCCCCTCTGCTCTTTCGGGAATCATTGCAAGCTTCACTCTCGGAATTTCAAGGGCCGTTGGAGAGACAATGGCAGTGACAATAGCTGCGGGAAGAACGCCAAGACTCGTGAATATCCTCAATCCAGAAGACTGGTTGAAATCCATAGAGACGATGACTGCTGCAATGGTTGAGATAGGTTTGAGTGATGTCTCAGGAGAGAGCATAGCTTACGAGAGCCTTTTTGCGATAGGCTTTACGCTCTTCCTTATCACTATTGCTCTCAACGCTGTAAGCCATGTGATCAAAATGAGGTTCAGAGAGGTGTACAAATGAAGTTTGAAGATCTGAACGATAAACTTTTCGCAATTCTCGCTCTTTTCGCTACGATCTTCGGTGTTTTTGTTCTCGCAGTTCTCATAAGCTACACATTCTATGAAGCTCTCTTCTGGCTCGACTGGCAGTTTTTAACTTCTCCACCTTCAAGATTTCCGGAGAGAGCGGGTATTTATCCCTCTCTCGTTGGCTCCATCATGGCCATTGCTCTCGTTGGAATTTTCGCCGTTCCCCTCGGAGTCGGAGCAGCGATATATCTCGAGGAATACTCAAAGAAGAACTGCATCGCGAGATTTATTGAAATAAACATTTCAAACCTCGCAGCTGTTCCATCGATAGTCTACGGGCTTCTCGGCTTAGGACTTTTCGTCTCGACACTTCATCTGAAACCCGGAATCGTGCTCGTTGGATCTCTCACACTGACGTTGCTTGTGCTTCCCATAATCATTGTTGCCTCTCAAGAAGCTTTGAGAGCCGTGCCAAAATCCCTAAGAGAGAACTCATTCGCTCTCGGAGCCACGAAATGGCAGACCATAAGAAGTGTTGTTCTTCCGAGTGCACTTCCGGGAATAACCACAGGCGTCATTCTCGCTCTCTCAAGAGCAATCGGCGAAACTGCACCTCTAATCATGATTGGAGCAGCAACAACAATATTCACTCCTCCAAAAAGCATCTTCAGCACCTATTCTCCGATGCCAATGCAAATTTTCATGTGGACAGACATGCCAAAAGAGGAGTTTCTCCACGGACTTGCTCCTGCTGGCGTAATCACGCTTCTTGCTGTAATGCTCTCGATGAATGCGCTTGCAGTTTACCTCAGAAATCGCTACGAAAGGAAGCTGAAGGGGTGATGATGTTGAGCGTTGCATTCGATGTGAGAGAACTTTCGGTTTACTATGGGAAGAAAATTGGAGTAAAGAATGTTAATCTTCAGATTTACAGAAACAAAGTTACAGCCATCATTGGACCGAGTGGATGTGGCAAGTCAACTCTACTGAGATCGCTAAATAGACTTGTGGAGCTGATCGATGGAGTTAGAATCGAAGGAGAGGTGATTTTCGACGGAAGAAACATCTACGAGAAAGACGTGGATCCGGTGAAGCTGAGAAGGAGGATAGGCATGGTCTTCCAGCAACCGAATCCTTTTCCCAAGAGCATTTTCGACAACGTCGCCTACGGCCCGAGAGTTCATGGAATCATAGACAAAGAGAGACTAAAGGAGATCGTCGAAGAAAGTTTGAAAAGAGCTGCGCTCTGGGAGGAAGTTAAGGATAGACTTCATGAATCTGCCCTGAAACTCTCGGGAGGACAGCAACAGAGACTCTGCATAGCCAGGGCAATAGCAACAAATCCCGAGGTTATTCTTTTCGATGAACCAACTTCAGCTCTGGATCCGATTGCTTCCTCGAAGATTGAGGATTTGATAGTCGAGCTGAAGAAGAACTACACGGTTGTCATCGTTACACATAGCATTCAGCAAGCTGCAAGAATCAGCGACTACACAGCCTTTATGTACATGGGAGAACTGATTGAATATGGAGAGACCGCTCAAATTTTTGAGAGGCCCAAAAAAGAGCTGACAGAAAGATACATAACTGGAAGGTTCGGTTGAGGTGTCTTGAAATGGTGGAAAAATTTGAGAAAGAGTTGAACGAGCTGAAGAATAAAATTCTGGAAATGGGCGAATACTCGAAAAGCATGCTCGAAATGTCCATGGAAGCTCTTGTGAAACAGGATGTGGAGCTTGCGGAAAAAGTTATTGAGATGAGGAGGAGACTTCCTGAATTTGATCAGGAAGTGGAGGAGAGGGCTCTGAAGATGATTGCCCTTTATCAGCCGGTTGCAAAGGATCTGAGAACCATAGGATGTATTTTGAAGATGACCGAGCACCTTGTGAGGATTGGAAGATATGGAAGGGAGATCGCAGCAATAGCGAGAGATCTCTCTGGAAGACCTCATGTGAAGAGATTGATTGATCTTCCTTATATGTGCAGAATCACCTGTGAGATGATCAACAATGCTCTTGAAGCATTTAGAACGGAGAGTCTCGAAAAAATAAGAGATATAGGAGAGAAAGACGACGTGGTTGATGCAATAAGATATTCGATCTTTCGTGAGTGTCTTTCTTACATGCTAGAAGATCCTAGAAACATAACACCCTGCACGAACTATGTGATGATAGCAAGATATCTTGAAAGGTGTGCTGATCATGCATGCAATATAGCAGAGAAGATTCATTATATGATAACTGGAGAGAGAGTTGAAATAAATTGAGGTGAGAGAGTTGAGAATCGTTCACATTTCCGACCTCCATATTTCCAGCAAAGATTACGTAGAGGGGTGGGGGGAGAATCTGATAAAAATTCTGAGATCTCTTGATCCTGAACTCGTAATCATTACAGGAGATCTAACAGACCAGGGATACGCTCACGAATATGAGGTTGCAGTGAATTATCTTCAGAGAATTGAATCAGAGAAACTCGTAGTCCCGGGAAATCATGATTCGAGAAACGGAGGAGATATTCTCTTTGAGGAGATCTTCGAGACGAGATTTCCAATTTATGAGAACGACAGGCTTATCGTTCTCGGAATAGATTCCTCTGAACCAGATATAGACGACGGTCATATTGGAAGAGAGAATTACGAGAGAGTAAAAGAGATTTTTAAAGACGAAGAGAGAATAAAAGTGATAGCAATGCACCACCATCTCATCCCGATTCCCGGAACCGGAAGGGAGAGAAATATACCTGTTGATTCTGGAGATTTTCTGAAGCTTTGTACTGAGCTCAATGTGAATTTCGTGTTTTCTGGGCACAAGCACGTACCCTGGATATGGAAACTGGAAAACTCGCATCTCATCACCGCTGGAACCGCAACAACAAAAAGACTGAAAGGGAGGGCTCATCCATCCTTTAATCTTCTTGAGATCGAAACCGGCGTGATTCTCAAAGAAATAAACACAGCTGAAGGAGTAGTTGAGAGAGAGGCAAGTTTCAATCTCCACCCAAGTAAAGATACTTCTGTGTTTTAGTGTATTCTCTGATGACTGAAGTTGCATATCCTCCCTTAAACAACGAGAACTCAAGAGTGACGCTCTCTTCAGAAACTTCACATTTTGGAGAGACGGGCAACAAGATTGCTCTTCTCATTCCCGGAGTGTTAAAGGTTGAGTTCTCGAAGTTCATCGAAGAGATCTGAGATAGAATCTCTTTTTCGATCTCCCCCATCTCACCTTTTGCAAAGACTGTTTTCTCCCCTATAAGCGGAGCAGTTGGCAGAACTCTTCCTTCTCTTACCAGTTTTCTCATTGTCTCGAGATTTCTTCTATCCACAAATCTGAGCTTTCCGACATCTGGGACTCCATGCTTTACGAAACACACAACATCACCAAGAATGACATCATTTATAGGAATTTCTCTCCTCATTCTCTCACTGAGTATGAGATTGAAGAGATAGGATTGGTATGCATGAGCAAACATCATTCTCAAATTTCTCGGGAGAATATTGAAGGCTCCTTTATAATCTCCTCTCTTCTTCAAAATATATCTCATTAACATTCTCTCATACTTCAAGTAGGGAGGCATAAGTTCAAGACCTCTCTCTACATCTCTTGACTCCCAAATGTATTTTCTTGCCTCTCTCACCTCTTCCCTTTCTCCCTCGAAGGGCATTGCTACATATGTGAAGAAGGCTCCCTCGTAGTCACCTCTCAAAATTCTCTCGCCGACAAGATGAGATATCGGCCTAATAGTCCCAAATCTCTGCTCCCCAAAGAAATTCGGAATCCCTCCTATCTCTTTTATCTCTTCGGTGATCTTTTCAGCCCTGTCCACATCCTTTGCTTCTCTGATCACTATCCGAAACCTGTTTCCGAAGAGATCACCGAGAGAGATTGGCTGATGAGATCTTCCAAGAATTTTTATCTCTGCATCCTTTATCCTCACTTCGGCAACTCTCGATTCATCCACTCCGAGAATGCTGAACCTTTGAACTGTGATCGCTCTCTTATCCTTTGTCCCAGCCCAGCTGATGTGATGCTGAGGAATTCCGAGTGCCTTTGCGAGTGCTCTCACGAAAAGGTGAGTGTCCCAGTTCTTCTTTTTCACTTCGACAATCAGATACTTACCACCATTGAGCTTCCTTTCAACAGGGATCTCCTCAACCAAAAAATCCTCAGGAAACTTCTTGATGACTCCACCAACTCCAAGTGTTTTTGTTACATATCCTTTTATCCCTATGAGTTCCTCCATGATTACAGCAACCTTAGATTTCCTGTTACTTTGTCAATTTTTTCTGAGAGATCGGGACCTATTCCAAGAGCTGTGACTGTCCCGGGAGGGATTTCAGTTAAACCAGCATCAACGACAAGAGCACAGGGAATTCCGAGATCTTCACATCTCTTCTTCAGTTCTAAAAGCTCCTTCTCACTCTCAACCTGAAGAACAACTTTTTTCTGACCTTCTTTTTTCCATTTCTCTTTTATCTTTCTTTCAGCCTTCTCATAAGAAAGAATGGAAGCATGAGCAACTTGAACTGCAGTTTTTCCCTTTGAGAGCTTCAGATCTGCTCTAACAACTATACATTGCTTCACTTCATCTATCTGAGGCACAAATTTATGAAAGGGAGGATCCAATAAAAAAGTTGTGAAGTACGATGTTCTGATTGTTGGTGGAGGACCAGTGGGATGTTTTCTGGGAGCTCTTTTAGCTGAAAGAGGTTTTTCCGTTCTCATAGTTGAGGAGCACGATGAAATAGGAGAGCCCGTTGAATGTGCAGGACTCTTGAGTACTAGAGTCTTCGAAGTTGCGGGAATTTCGCCTATGAAGGTCAGAGGGCATCCAATAAAAGGAGCAAAGGTGATTGCGTCAAACTCCTCATTCGAATTTAGAGCTAAGGAAATAAAAGCTTATTCAGTTGATAGAGCTCTCTTCGATAAAATTCTTGCAAATAGAGCAGAGAGGGGAGGAGCGGAGATTCTTTTAAAGAGGAGATTTAGAAAAATGATGGGGGATTCTGCTCTTATTGATGGAGAAGAAGTTAAAGCCAAGATTTATGTTGGAGCAGATGGGGTTTCAAGCGTTATGAGGAGAGAGATTGGAGAAAGCGTAAAGAAAATTGTAGGTGCCTCCCAAGTTGAGATTGAGAATGAGATTGATGAAGAGATCGTGGAGATCTATCCGTGCTTTTCAAACACTTACTTCGCATGGAAAATTCCATTCCATGAAAACATGAGAGTTGGTGCAGTCGGAGGAGATCACTCTCACGCTCTTAGGAAACTCTGTTCAGTAGGGAAGATCTCAAGAGGGGCAATTCCCATAGGGCTGGTTCGAAAATCTGTAAAGAAGAATATTCTTCTTGTTGGAGACTCTGCAGGACATGTTAAACCGAGTTCATTTGGAGGGATCTATCCTGGTTTGAAGTGTGCTGAGATTGCCTCAAAAGTCATAGAGGCTCATCTCTCTGAAGGTGCTCCTCTCGAAGCCTATGAAAAAGCTTGGAGAAGGGAGATCGGAAAAGAACTCAGAAAAGGCATGCTGATACATAGAATTTTTCACAATATTGGAGAGGAAAGATGGAGGAAGATTGTGGAGATTATGGATGAAGAAATGATGATGCTCATATTGAATTATGGAGACATAGATTATCCCTCCAGACTCATCAGAGAAGCAATAAAAAAGAGGCCTCTGAAGATCATGAAAATTCTTCTAAGGATGATTTTTATATGAGCAAAAGTCTCTTTTTAAAAGAGGTGATTCAATGGTCTCGATTTACAGAATACTTCCCCATTTCTACAGCGGAAACGTGTATTTCATAGACGATGAAAGGAAAGTTCTTATTGACGCAGGGATAAATGGAGAGAGAGTTGTGAGATTTCTCAGAGAGAAGGGTGTGAAAGAGCTTGACTATGTGATTCTTACTCACTGCCACTATGACCATTCGGCTGGATTGGAAGGGATCTTGAAAAGCTACTCTCCAGATATTTGCCTTCACGAAGCAGAGGTTGATAAAAGAAATGATCCAGAATATTCCGTTTCTTGGATGTTTGGTGAAGACCCTCCAGAATATGAAGTTGATGTTGAACTAAGAGACTCCCAAGTTATAAATCTTGGAGAAGTTAAGATGAGAGTTCTTCATACTCCTGGGCACTCTTTAGGAAGTATATGTCTTTACAATGAGATAACCGGAGAACTCTTCTCTGGAGATACTGTGTTTCCGGATGGAGGGATAGGAAGAACAGATTTGAGAGGTGGATCTACTGAAAAGTTAATAGAATCCATAAGAAAGTTAAGAGAACTGGATATTAATGTCCTCTATCCGGGTCACGGAGAGATTTTAAGAGATGATGTTAAAGAGAGTATTAATCTCTCTTTAAGATTCGCCTCAATGATTCTCTAAGATTAACCTTAGAGATATTGGATATTACGAGGAGATCTCCAATCTTTATTCTTTTTAAATAAGGTGGCATTTTTTCAATAAGTTCCTCCGAAAGAACAACTTCACCATTTTTCGACTTCAATTTTGCTTCAGGAGTGCTTTCGGTCAGAGGTATCACTGAAAAAGGTCTTTTGAAGATGAGGGGATATCCAGGAGCTTCAAATTTTCTGAGTATTACCTCATCCACAAATGGAACTATGTTTGTGTTTTCTAAGAGGGCTCTTCTAGAAATTCCTATTTCCCATTTCCCAAGTTCGGCTGAGAAACCTCCCAAAGGAGATAAATAGTGCTCTGGAAGAGATTCCACAGGATAGGGGATCCTCTCCATAAAGATCATAACAATTATTATTTTTGATGAGCCAAATATAAACATTTTTTCTTTTGAGCATGTTCTATTTGCTCAATTTTTTATAGTATCTAAGATGTGTTTGGGGTTGCAAAACCTCTTTATATGTCTCTTCGATAAAATATTAGGGATTGATTGGAAAAGCAAATAATAGAATAGGTGCGGGGGTTGCCGAGCTGGAAAAGGCGCAGGGCTTAGGACCCTGTCCCGTAGGGGTCCGGGGGTTCAAATCCCCTCCCCCGCATGATAAAACAATTTTTGATAAATATGTAAGCTTCATAAAATCTCTCGAGCTATCACACATTTCAAAGAGTGAAATACAGGCATATAAATCAACAATTTTAAGTTTTCTCAAGGGTTGTTCATACAAATTGAACGAAGACAACATAACATCTTATATAACCATGTTGCGTGATAACAGTAGTCCAAAGACACTCAGAAATAAGCTCATAAAAATCCGCAGATTTTTGAGATATATCAATCATCCCCTTGCTGAAGAAATCAAACTTCCCCGAGTTCCGGCAAGACGTAAAATTATCATCAAAAAAGAGCAGATTCGAAAGCTTCTCGAAGATATTGAAAATCTGAAAGAAAAATACCGTATTAAGATGAGAGCAGCAGTTCTTCTCGCTGCAACATCGGGACTCAGAGCAGAAGAGCTGTATAAACTCAGAATGAAAGATATTGATCTGGAAAACAGAACAATTTATATTAAAGCTGAAATAGCGAAAGATTACGAAGATCGAGTTACGTTTTTCTCAGAAGAGGCTCGTGAGGTGCTTGAGGATTATGTGAGCACAGTGGGGAGTCATTATTATCTCTTCACAAAGAAATCTCTGAACTATCATCTGAGGAATCTCGATTCGGAACTCAGGATGAAGCACATGCGGAAGTTCTTCTCTCAACAATCAGATCGTCTCGGGATGCCAACCTCTGTGAAGAAGATGCTTATGGGGCACTCAATTCAAGGAGACATCGATCTCAGTCACTATGACTTTCAAGACGAAGAAGAGCTAAAAAAGATATACGATCACTTCTGGAGAGACTTTAAAATAGCTTAACTCTTGTTTTGATTAAATCGAGTTCAGATCTTAGACTTATATTTTCCTGTTTTAATTTCTCGATCTCTGATTGAAGAGAAAGAACAAGCTTCTCAATCTGATCAACTTTATCAATCTTAATCTTCCGCATCTTCAGAACTTTCCCGCTTCTCTCTCTTCGAACTCTCATCTATTCTCCCTCCATAAGTATGAACCCACAATCTACACAGATTAATGAGTTCTCAGAATTTTCAATCATCATTCCTCCACAAACACTGCACTGCATCACTCCTCCCTCCAGAGTACTGAATACATTGTGAGATAACATGTGCTGGTCGATTGATTGTCTCCCCAGATCCTCATTTTCAGCTGTGAACCAGTGTTCATGAATGTGTGGACTGAATCTTCTGTGATCTCTTCCCAGTTTGTACCTCCGTCTGCACTCATTTCTATTTTTGAAATGTTCCCAACAGCATTTAACCGAACCTCTCCTTGTGTGATTGTTGTTCCGGTTTCAGCGTTAACGAGTACTGTTTCAAGTTTTTTCTTTCTGATTACCCTGATGTTATCAAGCCAGAAATACCAATCCGGTTCATCTGAAGACGTGTGTTGCTCACTCATAACCCACTTGATTGTATGTACTCCAGAATATCCAGAAACATCAATCACCACATCATTCACAATAGAATCGTAATCCTCTCCCGGATGGTCTGGATTCCATGATTTTCCGTGACTCCATAGCTCTACTCCATCAATATAAAAATACATATAAATATGACCACCAATTCCAGATGAAAAAACATCTGCAAATAATCTTGCATCAAATTTTAAAGTGTCGACATCTGTGAGATCTACGTCCTGAGATATTTCTAAAGTTCTACCCCCGTATAAGTAAGTTCCTGTTGTTACTTTAAATGAATATAATCCATCAGTTTTCCAATCCGTTGCGGCTCCATATCCACTCATTCCATTATTTACAACTGTCCATCCAGATGTATCTCCAGTTTCAAAAGAGTGATTCTGTACAGCGTGCTCTCCTGTTATGTCGTAGATCTTATTATTTACATCATAACTTCCAGTACTGTTTGCAGAATCAATCATTGATTCGTCTTCAAAAAAATCAATGAGAGCAGAATTTAGAGTTGTTGAAATCAGCTCGTCCTCAACCTCTTCAGCAAAACTCTCTTTTGCCTCTTCGAGTGCGGAATACCACTGCTGCATCCGAATTTCCTGTTGCTGTCTTTCAATCTCTTTCAGCTTTGTGATGATGTCACTGATGTCTCTTTCAAGCTCAACATCGCAGAGACCATCATCGAGATTGAACATCACCGATGTTATTGTGTATGTTTCTCCAACTCCATCTCCATCTTCATCGACAACAACAGAGAGCCCAGGTTTCAGATTGAGATTTATGAACGTTCTGATTGTGTATTTCACGCTCTCAATTTTGTATTTTTCAAGCAGTGAACGTGCGTATTCATTCAGAGTATCGAAATCCAGCCCCTCAAGAATCACCGGCTCAGCCTCTTTCACACCATAAAGATTCTGTGAAGTTGTATCGTTTTCCTCAACAAAAAGCGGGACTCCGAACTGAGGTTCTCCGCCCCAGACATGGACCCTGTTCTTCAGTTCATAGATGTCTATATTCTTCTTCGATCCCTCGAGGATGTTTCCAAATTTCGGAGAAAATGTGATTCCAGAGCTCATTGATCCTTTCTCTTCGATATAGATCTTCCCATCAGCATCCACTCTCCAGTAATAATCTCCAAGAAGCTCGCAAACTGTGTTTAGTGCTTTGTGTCGTGGAATTGCTTTAAAATCAACAGTAATTGCTGGGTATGAAGATGCGAGAGCAGATTTATCAACCCAAGAAAACGCAGAAAGAATATCATCTATAATTGTTCTTGCATCTGTTGAAGAAAATGAGACTCTGATAATACGCTCTGAAAATTCATATGTTTTCTCCTTTGCTTTCACTCTTTTTATTTCAGTGAAAAGATCCTCATCAATCTCTTTCACATAACCCCTGAAAATAAGCTCATCGTTATAGTATAGCTCAAGCTCATCATCGATGTTGATCTCATCTGTTGTGATGAATTCGAGTTCTGAAAACTTGTTGATGCTCCTTGTAAATCTCACAGATGATGCAGTAATCTCAGAGGAATCAGAAGACCTCACAAGCTTGTATTTCATGAGATCATTTATCTCGAGTGCCTGAACCATCAAATCCTCACTCCGTAATACTTCGTGAGCTGTCTTCTCTCAAGCTCATTCAGCAGATAATCCACATCCGCTTTATTCTCGATTTTTTCAATGTTGATCGTGACCGAGTTATCGATGCTCTGATGAGCAGGAGGCTGTACAATCTTTATCTCTGCGGGAGTGAGAGGTCTAATGAGTTCGTTTATACCGAGCATTGCCCTGAGATTCGGGGCCGTGATGGTTGGAATTGTGAGAGCCTCTTCAATCCCAGGTATTTTTGAAACAAGTGAGTTGTAGAGAGATATTGCTCTGTTCACGAATGAGACGATTGCATTGATGATTGTTTGAATACCATCAACGATTTTCAGCACAACGCTGATTGTGAATTCTCCTATCCCTCTCCAGAAATTCGCCCAGTTTTCATAGAGCCACTTAACTGTTTCAACGAGCCAGTTAAATGCTTTTTTTGTTGCATCTCTAATCCCGAAGAGATTCAGAGCCCATGCAGTTCCAAGTGTAGTAATAGCGAGTATAAGAACTCCAATTGGTCCACCAAGTGCCGTAAGTGCTAGTTGTAGAGTGCCCACTGAAGTTACTAACGTTTTTATTGTTAAGATTGCTACCATCATACTTTGAATAAAACCTATGAGTGGTACAACAATTTTCGCAAAAGTGAATGCTAATACACCAACCATAATTATTAACTTCGCCACCTCTGGATGTTTCTCTAACCAAGAAAATAACGTCGCAAATACTCCAGACAGAATATTAATTGCTCTTGTAAGAGTATTTACTACATTCTCTTTTCCACCCATATTTCTGATTAAATCTGAAAAAATGTTCTTCACACTTTGTATTATTGAAAACAAATTTTTGAATGTCGGACTTAACTCATTTATAAATGATGATATGCTTTGGCCAATTCTCTTAAAATCAACAGTATTCAAATATGTGAGGATCTTCTCAACAACACTACGAATTTTCTCAAATAAAGAATCAGCTTCAAAAGATGCAAGAGATTCATTCCATCCCATTAAAGCTAAACTCGCTCTAAATAACGCATCTTTAACGTTAGAGACCATACCTTTCAATGTTTGCGATTGTTTTTCCATTGCACCTGCATATTTTTCGTTCCAAATAGCCAAAAGAGTAGAAGTGATGATCTCTCTGTTATTCCTATCAATTTGAACTCTACGTTCTTTACCATATTTATCAGTATATAACAAGAATGTCTCTCCTTGATCTTGTATTGCTTTAATTCCGAATTCTTTCAACCTCTCGAATTCTCCTGTTTGAGCATCAGCTAATGCCTCAACAACCATCATAATATCTTTACCCATCGAAGCAGCGGTATCCCCCAATATCCTCAGAACTCTATCAGCCTCTATACCGTATGCTTTAAGTCGCACTGTTGCCTCAACAAGATCTGGTAATTCGAATGGAGTAGTTCTCGCAAAATCTGATAACCATGCAAGTTTGTGTGCTGCTATTTCAGCATTCCCATATAGATTTTCGAGAGTGATAGCAAATTGTTCCATTTCGGCAGCAGATTGAGCAGACTTATACCCGCTTGCACTAAGTGCTGCCCCTAAGACTGCTCCAAGAATTTTAGCTGTTTTTGTTATTCGATTTACAGCAGATGTTATTCTATTCTGTGCATTCTCAATTGATCTTGAGAGATCATTTATTGATGCACTAACAGAAGAATTTACATGTTTAAATGTATTTTCTATATTCCTCGCATTTAGACTTACAGTATTATCAAACGATTTTATTTGAGTTTTTGCTAATGCAATATTAGTTTTTAATGAGCTAATATCCCCCCGAATTTTAATAATAATGTCACTTATTACATCAGATGACATAACTCTCCCAGAGGAATATAACACTTTGAAGTATTTAATACCGAAAAAGATTAGATATGACTTGAAATTACATTTACGACCTCTTTTTCAAACCCAAGTGCGTTGATCTCCAATTCGTCATTCGCAGTTTTTAATATGACTTTCGGTAAATATTTCTCATAACTTATAGAGACAGAAACGATTTTATCGTAAGGGATTACTTTTAAGCTCTCCCTTAATGAAGCTAATTTACTTAATCCTATGTTCATTGTATAGATTATTACTCGTTTGTCTGTACAAATTAAAAATTTATCAATTCCTCCCTTCATTCCTCCCATACTCGGAATTAATATTCTAGAAATGAGTTCTATCTTTTCATTTTGCTGTAAAATCGGTTTGATTGCTAAATATTCTTTTAGTTTTAATTTTGGATGTCTGTATAGGATAGATAAGAATTCATCTTCTATCTCTTTGCTGATTTTCTTATCTCCACCTCTCTTGAAGAATCTCACCCTCACCCACTCTCCTCATGCTTTTCGTAGTATTATTTCGTTGTCTTTTCTAATAAAAACTACTCGATCTCCGGGGTTTAAGCCCAAAATCTTTCGAATTGGCTTAGTTATAGTAATTTGGTGTTTCACACTTAAAGTTGCCACACCCAATATCTCTTCTTTTTTATTCATGATGTAAATTAAGTAACGAAATCTTTAAATACTTTACGACTAAAGTAAAGAATGTAAAGAAAATAAAGAAAGAAAAGAGGGAGGTTAAAATGGTTGGCGAAAAAATTGTAGTAGATAAAGAAGAATGCGTTAGAGTCACATTGTTGCTCAAGAAGAGATATGTTGAATTTTTAATGGAATATGGTGGATGGATTGGTTATAAAGAGCAAACTGAATTTCTTGAAAAGATAATCGGAGATTCCATTAAATCAACAATCTATTCAATACTCGATGAAGCTTCAGTGATTGCTCCTCTAAAAATACATGAATTTAAAAGAAAATACAAACTGACGGAAGAAGAACCATATTAATTCATTATTTTTATTTTTCGGGGTGTTTTAGTTGGGTTATGATGAGAAAACTGAAGTTTTAACGAAAAATGGTTGGAAATTTTTAAAAGATCTCACCATTAGAGATGAATGTGCAACGCTTAATCCAAGAACACATGAATTTGAATGGCAAAAAATTGAAAAAATTACTGTAAAGAGATATTCTGGTGAAATGTATTGTTGTAAAACTAAATATGTTGATTTATTAGTCACACCAGATCACAAGATGTACGTTTGCCCATATAAAAAGTGCACTGTTGATTCTACGGATAAATTTAAACTGATAGAGGCACGAGATGTTTTTAATACTGGAGTTCATCACATTACTACCGCTGCGAGGTGGAGGGGAGAAGAAAAAGAATATTTTACATTACCAGAATGTAAAACAAAAACGGGTTGTAGGATTCCAAAGAAAGAAATTCCGATGATGGATTGGGTTGAATTTTTTGGTTATTATATTGCTGAGGGGTGTATTTGGGAGGGAGGAAACGGTCATTATAGAATTGTGATTGTGCAAAGAAGTGAAAATTTTGAAAAAATTTACGACGCATTTCATAGGATTGGGATGGGAAAAATCAAAATTAAGAGTAACCCACACTACCCACATGTCCAACATATTATAATGCATAATCTACAATTATATTCATATCTCTCTAGATTTGGTAAATCCTATGATAAATGGATACCCATAGAAATTAAAAATCTTTCATCTAAATACCTAAAAATCTTTTTTGATGCATATATCAGTGGAGATGGGTTAATAAAAAGTTATAAAAGTGGGAGTGTAGGTATTGGCGTTTCAATAAGTGCATGGACATCTTCTAAAAAATTACGTGATGATCTACAAGAAATTGGTATTAAACTTGGATATGGAGTTCAATATAAATTGGATTGTGATATAGGAAAGAGTCATTATGTAAAAAGTATTGGAAGAACAATTACAGCAAAACATAAATGTTGGGTTATTTATTTTTCGCCACGGAAGACTCCATATTTCAATCAGAAACATAATGAGAGAATAGCATATAGTAGAAAGAAAAAAACGTTGACTGAAGAAAAGAATGTACACTACTCTGGAAAGATTTACTCTCTTGATGTTCCAAATAATATAATTCTTGTGCGTAGAAACGGTAAATGTTTTTTCTCTGGATCCAATTAAATACTCCTATCTAATCCACTTAAATCCCCTTTAATTCTGATGATAATCTCGCTTAGAGATCCAGTTCCGAAAACCATCAGGGTGCCTCCACTATCACGTCTTTTAGTTTAATCTTCTCAAAAGTTTCAGCTACTACAACCTCTGTCTCCGGATCAGTTGTAAATACCTCATCTCCGTTCTCATCCGTGATGTAAACTCCAAGTTCTCCGTTTTTGATTGCAAGAGGAGTTTCTGGGGCAGAAATGAATTCAGGTCTTTCGATCTCGTCTGGAATGATGATGTTCTCCTCTTCGATGATCCTCTGCACTGCAATTTTCTTCATCTTTTTCAGACAGAGTTTTCCTTGAGCATCGAGATAGACTGGAATGGTGTTTGGGATTCTCCCTCCAACTGAATATACTTTTGTTCCAACAACGATCTTTTTGAAAATCGGATTTCTCACTTCATCCCATGATGCCGCTACTCCAACCTCAGCATCCGTTTCAATTATCACCGTATCTCCCTGATACTCAATAACCGTGAATGAGGAATCACAATCTGGCCGAATTCCCTCTTCGTCTTTAATTATTTTAACCCTCCTGAGCATCGCTTCTCACCTCCAAAATTTTCGTTAAATTGGAATTAACCATCGAGAAAAAAGCAATATCTTGTGGCATTAGTGTCTCTGATTCGAGTCCGCTAATCGGTATCAACAGGAAGTAATCGAGCACAGTCGTTGCTCCCACATTAAAACCGCTCTCCGTAGCTAACCCAACCGCAATCTGATCATTTAAATCATCGTTATCAATAGCTATTGCTCTAATCAAATATTTATAATCGTTATTTAATAAATCACCTACCAAAATCCATCCACTCTCATCTATCGTAACCGAAACACCGTCATTGTTATTGTATCCTCCCTTAAACTGAACTTTACTTGCTGAAATACTATTCTGCAACCCTTTAACTCTAACAACGACTAAATATCTCCCTAAAGGTATATCCGACCCAGCTTGAAGATATAAATGTTCATAAATCCAATTAGTATTGTATCCACCATGTGCTAATCCGCCAGCAATAACACAACTGTTCCCGCTGCTCGTCACTTCCTCTGCGTTGATTTCGAGGTCGTCGAATTCTACTGTACCTAAACCAGCCCTTAAACCAACATAGCCACTTGTAAACGTTGTATCAGTAGCACTAACAACCAATGACCCATCAATATATACTGATATGTTGCCTGTGCTGCTATCTACGTGAACTTCTACTTCATACCATTTGCCCAAATCCAATGTATATGTTGCAAATGCTAAAACCGTTTCAGTACCTCCGACAGACTTTGCAATTTTTACTAGATTTAAATCTTGTCGCAATGATATCAAATATGTATTGTTATACGGATTCGTTGCATCCTGTGCAAATACAACTATCTGACCAGAACAATATCCACTAGCATTTTGACTAACCGGTCTATACTTAACCTTTATAGTTCCTGTACCCCACTTGAGAGCATTAACTACAATACCGTTGTCCCAACCGTCACCATGTGTAATAACTCCATTCGTTGCATCCCACGTATAATTCGCCACATCACCACTATACTCCGCACTGCTATCCCAATCAAAGTCATCAATGAACCTGTTCACCTGTGCTCCTCTGCCTACCACCTCGGTTGCTGTTATGCTGAGGTTGTCAAACTCCACATCGAGATTACCTACTCCAGCAGTAGCGACTATAGCTTTTAGCCCAACATTTCCACTCGCAAATGATGTATCTATTGCCGAAACCGTAGGCGTAGCTGCATTGTCGAAGTATGCATCTATCGTCCCTGTTGAAGAATTCCACTCAACTTTCAGATTATACCATGTTCCTGTTGTAGCCGTTACTGATGCTGATGCAAGGACAGATACAACACCGTTTAATCGTTTTCTAATATCTATGGTTGCAGCCCCTGTCGAATCGATCCTAAATCTTATGAAGTAATAATTGTCTGAATCCTGATATCCAAACACTAACCATGCTGCTCTGTCAACAGCATTCGTACTGTTCATTTTAACATCTACACTGTATGTTCCATCAGCAAATTTCAAACTTCTTAATCTAACAAATCCCTCAGTTTCAGTATCACTATAGACCTTTAAGACTCCATTAACAGTATCCCATGAAACACCAGTTCCTGATAATATTGCATACCTCGCACTCGTATCACTGCTAAAGTCATCCGTGTATGTCAACGGATCTGGTGCCGTGCTGAGCGTAGCGGATTCGGCTTCTTTGAAGAGGTTTGCATACCATGTTTGATAATCTTCGTACAACATTATCCTACCATCTGTTGCTGTACACCGTATGGCACGATTAAAGTAGTACGGTGAAGCATACGCTACATACAAAATGTTAGAGCCGTCATGCGGAATAGCTACAACAAACGGCGTATCTACAAATTGAGTACTTTCTTCGATAGGAGCCCACCCCGATCTTATATTTCCAGTACCATAGTATGCATATGCTGTACCTGTAGCCCATATCAATGCCAAAGAACCCCCAGTAACAATTTTGCAATCCATGTCATATCGTCCAAATCTTACTCTCCATATCTCACTACCATACCTCACTTCCACATCCACATAATCAGGGGTAATCTCAAGAACTTTAGGTTCTTCAAACTCTACCCAACCAAGTAGTATTTCTGCAGTTTTCACCCAAGTAGTGCCATCCCAAACATATGTATCTGTACCCACAGTCTGATTTAACACCCATCGTATTAGTCCGTTCTCAACCACACAATCCCCAACAAACTCATGCTCCTTACTATACACCCTCACCCACTGCGACTCATCACTGCTTCCCATCGTATCATAAACCTTAACCTCTCCGACATCATGCTCCTGAACGACATCATAGAGTAGCTTCGCAGTGTATGTCGGTTTTAGATAACAGTAATCAATTTCTACGAGATTTACAGTCGTTGTGGCTTTCTCTATTTTTATCGTGAGAGTTTCATCAGTAAAAGCATTGAATTCTGAAGATTCAAGCAATGTGAAATCAGTCCCTCCTGTTGAAAGAGTCTCTGTGAGAATAGTTCCGCTCACGGAACCGCTTATTGTGATTTTGATATCATCTGCAACATTATCATCTCTAACTCTTATCACAACTTTATAAGTCCCCTGAGGAATATCCGTTCCAACAACAGTTGTCCACTGTGCATATTCTCCCTGTGCGTCGAGATTGATTGTCTGGAGTCTGTAGGCTTCCTCCAGATAAGTTATATCACCCGTCGTGCTTGCATTATCCTGATCAAAGAGAGGGAACGGTTTGTAAAATGGAATGTCTCCGTCTTTTCCGGTGATCTTGGCCCAATATGAAGATAAGTCTATGATTTGCCATGGTGATTTTAGCCTGACGTTATAGGCCCCAACTGGAAGTGGGATCACAGCCGGAAAACCAATTCCAAAATCATTTACCACTATCTCATTTGTGAAAGAATATCCAGCCTGATAAACTGTTCTTGGGAGGAATTTTCCATTTAGAGTGAAAGGGATGAGGTTGGTAGATTTTGCTGAAATTGGAGCATCAACATTCTCGACACTTAAAAATCCTGCGTGATTGTTGAAGTTTATGAAGTTATATCCTGCTGAACGATCTACAAGTGCAAGGAGATCTTCCATGAAGTCTTCAGCATCCTTGGATCCGGAGGGGAAAAGATATCCTCTTAGTCTCGCCTCTCTTGCATTGCTTGGAAAATGCTCGAGAATAACCGGTTCTGAGATTCCAAGAGCCTTAATCTCATTAATTTTCTTCTGTTTTCTCCCGATATTCAATTCCTCGACAGCTGGGATATACACATCACCTATATACATTCCCATCTTCAGCCCTCCTCATCTTCTCCATCTCCCTGTTTGTGATTTCTGAGATTCTCGTAAACGCAATCACAACCTCATGTGGGGTGTTCATGAGTTCCTCATAGCTCCAGCCCATCTCTTTACAGATCTGATATTCGAAGAGCTCGTCCATGTTCACACTCTTCCCTCTCGCTGCTCTTTTGACCCTCCTCACAAATTCTCTCCCATCTCTGAAGATGTCACCAAGAACTGTTGTCACTTCACTTTCATCGACGTAGAAACGCCTGTGTATCTCTCGAAAAAATGATTCACATCTCCTCCGATTGCCTCTTTCGATTTCTCGTAAAGATCCCAGAACGTATCCTCATCAAGCTCTTCAATTTCCTCTCTGCTCATTCCAGTTGCGAGCATGATCGTTGCAACGAAATTGAAATTCTCCATATCAGCTGCGAATGATGCAAGCTTCTCTGGATCCTTGAGCTCCTCACTGAGAACATCTTCAAGTTTTGTGTCTACTCCATGCTTCTGAAGTGCCTCTCTCGAAATATACCTCATTAATATCTTCAGCTGCTCTTCTCTAACTCTCTTCACATCTCTGTGTAGAGGCTTACTTCTGAACTTCATCCTCATGCCACCGTTATTGCTGTGCATACTCCACTCTCAATCGTTTCTTCAATGAGATCATCAGCTTTCAGCGGGAATGTCACCTTGGGGAACACGACATCTTTTACCGTCACGGTGTTTGCCCCAATTGTGAGAACGAGATCCTGTTTCGTTCCATTCCTCACAGCAGAAATCATGCTGAGATCTTCGAAGTCCATCGTGAGCAATGTTTTAATCGTTCTTGAGGTTGGAATGATTGCAACAATCTTTGTACTTGTGTTCGCTCCGATATCTGGAACTGTTTTCAGCTCATACTCAACATTGATTTCAACTGCTTTCACGTAATCAGTGATGTCTGCTCCTCCAAGTGTTGCGGCAGAGATGTCATCAAACTTCAGCGGTGCAGATGTGGATTTTGTCGCATGAGATCCAAGGCCAACGTAATCACTCGTTCCCGGCTCTGTATAATCTGCTGAAAGAAGTTCAACATCAAGCGTTGCAACTTTCTGATGCTCGAATTTCAGAGATGCTCTCCTGACAACGCATCCTTTGAACACATCGAAGTAATCCGTGCCTCCAACATCTGTAATTCTTCCAATCGAGATGCTCTTCAGTGCTTCAGCAGTTCCGCTTGCGGATCCAAGGCAGTATTTAGACCAGAATGTGAGATCCTGAGGCCTCATGCCTATTGAGATGCTGAGATTTTCACCAACTTTCTGCTCAACGATTTCCGCAAGTTTATCTGTTGAAGCATTTGATGCAAGATGTCTAATCGTCTCATAGGTTCCAGATATCCCCGCCTCGAAGGATTCCACGAGACCGAGCCACTGCATCGCTGGATCTGATGGAAGTTCTCCGAAATTGGTTTCTTCAACATACTCAACAACCTGATTTCCAATAAGCACCAATCAAACCACCTCCGGATTATAGACCCTGAGGAGCTCATAATCAATCGATCTCTGCCATCTACGATCTCTTTCTGGATCCTTGATAATTGGAGAGATGTTCGCAGGAGAAACGATGATGAAGTTTGAGAATTCAGTAGATAACATTACTTTATCCACTTTTGAGATCAGTTGATCCACCTGAAGCGCCGTTAATCCGTAAACCGTGATACTCAAAAGAAGATTCGAAAATTTCGTGCCTCCAAGGGCTGAGCTTTCAAATCTCATTCCTATGACATCAACTGTTGCTCTTGGAAAAGATGAATCGCTGAGATCCGTCCTTGGATAGTCATGATAAACTCTGTTTTGAAATTCTGTGATATTACTCCGTAATGCACTGATGATTTCTTTCTTCACATTCTCGAGATCAAGTTCTCCCATAATCTCCCCTCTTGGATCCAGAAGCCCCTCTTGGGTCCTTAAGAAAAATAACACTTGGAGGTATTTAATACCGAAAAAGAACTATCTGAAGAGGAAAGAGAGTCTTGTTTTAAGACGTAATTTCCAAGAATGAATAATTCCTCTCACATTATGTTTAACAGGCATCTTTGAAGTTCCGAAAATCAAAAATTTTGCATATTTCACATCGTTGTAAACAATATAATCGAGCTTTCTTCTGATTGTTCTCCATGCATTTCTGTATCTTCCTGTTCTTACAGGTGAAGTCCTCACAATTTCAGCCTCGAGCGAATAGACTTCCTCTGCTAGAAGATTATCAAGAGTTTCTGGGATCTCACGAAGTTTGATCTCAAGAAATTCAACTGTTTCATCCGTTCCAATCACTTCAATTTTCATTTTCACCCCTCTAAAAATACTGTGATGTCTATAACGTCTTCATGTGCGAGTTCTTCCGTCTTTTTCTTCCAGTTAAGGTATATCTCCCTCTCTGCTCGTTCTGAAGCCAACCGTTCTATCTCTTTTCTTTTCTCGTATAGCTCTCTATGTTTCAAGTAGAGCTCTCTGACTTCTTCTTTTTTTGCAAACGGACATAACCAGCAACCGCTCTTCCTCGGAATTTTCAACCCATGTTCTTTTATAATCTTTATACATTCTTCCCGTGTAACTCTGTAGTTCACAAGAGGATATGCGTTTATCACACCGTTTTTTACTGGTTTTGTGAACGCTCTATGTTTTTCATCATATGCAATTCCTACGAACATCACAGCTGGTGATTCGATGTAATTCTTTAACGTTTTGATCTTGAATTTATATGTGCACCATCTCGTGAATTGCCCTGGGACTATGCGGTAATGCTTACAGTAGCCGTAGAGGTTGTCAAACCCCCCCACATCTGGCTTCAGAACCGTTATCTCATATCCCTGTTCTCTGAGATAGTTCAAGTATTCATAAGTTTCAGGATGCTCACAACCCGTATCGACGAAAACGGCTTCGTATTTTATCCCGAAATCTTCGAGCATTAACATTAGTGCAGTAGAATTAACACCCATTCCATGTGAGAGGTAAAGTTTGATTTCACTCATCTTTAAATCTCCTCATATACTCGATTCCTTGCTCGAAATCTCTGAAGATCATCATCTTTTTCTCGTGATGATCCAGAAGCACTGCTGGCATCACTGGATCTGCATCTCTGTATCCCCACTTCATCGTGTACCAGTCATGAATCTTGTATGATCCAAGCCTGATGAGTACTTTCTCCTCTCCTCTGATCTTCGTGAGTTCGATTGCATATGAATGATTATGTCCGACGATTGCAATATCCCCATCTTCGTATTGCTCGAGGAGTCTTTTACATGTATGAGTCATGTTAAAGCTCGAATTGTAGCGATATTTATGTCTCACAACAACTTTGTATTCTACTCCTCCAATATTAAGCCGAAGAACTCCTCCATGACCGAGATAAACAGCATTCCCCTCCCTTGCGAGATAATCAATGAAATCAAAGTTATCAGAATTCCAGCTCCACGCTTCGTGACACCCATGGACCATCGCTACAATCTTATCTTTGATCTTATCGATGCACTTGCGTGTGAACTCTTTCTGCATGTGTAGAGGCATCACAGCTTCATGACTTCCTCCGTCGTGGGAATACGTGTTGTAGTTGTCAACGAGATCGCCGTTCAGGATGATCAAAACGTTTTCAGCTTTTGATAGAATCTCGATGTGTCTCTTAAGAGCCTCATAATCCACATAACGATTTCCTATGTGAATGTCGCCAATTGGAATGAGGAGAACCGGAGAGTCTGTATTTACGTTTACGGTTGCTCTCTCCTGCATGATGTCGTGTTTATCGAGCATCTTCTGTACTCTGATGATTGCCTCAAACATCTCATCAAAATCCAGTTCTCCGATATTCCGATCGATAACCTTAAAGAACTGTTTTTGTCTTTCTCTCTCGTGCTGATTTCTGATTTTTCGAATCTTAATTCCATGTTTCTTAGCATGTCTGAGAAAAGTTACGTGATGAATGCCTAATAGTTCAGCTGCACCTCTCACACTTCCAGCTTCACGATAGGCTTCCTCGAGCTCCTCCTTCGTGAAGCTGTATTTAACGCTCATAAATAACCCTCTGGATCAGGAATTGCTTTTGAAACGTAAAAATTCGAAATAATTTCATCTACAACATCAAAATCGAGTTTGAGAACTCTTTTCAGAACTTCGATGAGATATGGAAGCTCTTCAATTCGAATGTCAAAATGTGGAGGATCTTCATCAGATTGATCTTTTTTCATGTAAAACCTCAAAACACCCTGATAGATCTTCCCAGAATCATGAAGAAAAGATGGAATGTAGGCTATCTCAAAATGAACTCCATCTCTTTTCTTCAAGTAAACGCATCTCTCTATCGCTTCAACTTCAATTTCTTGAATTTGATCTCCCCCCTGAAACTATCCTCCTCAACCTCAACAATTCTGAATTCATCAGATCCGTAAACGATTGCATCATTCGGAGATACTGAAACAGAACTCTTCACATAAGCAACAGCATCGTAGTCAGGAATTTCTCCGGGTTTATCGAGCTTCTTTTCTTTTTTCACGAGAGAGATGATTGCTTTAATTGTACTTTCTGTAAAGCTCTCTGAAACAGTCCCATAAAGATCGTCTTCCACAATTGTGCTTCTACTCTTCAGCGTGACATCAGTTCCGAAATTTTCAATGAAATTATCAACATTCATCTCCAGTAATCCCTCCCAGATTTACAGATTTTGAGATCTTCGCCTGAACATCTTAATCCATCTCTCTCGCAGATATAACCCATTTGAGCCCATCTCCTGAATTTGCATGCTTCGTATCCTGTATGGATCCTCAGTTTTTTTCCGATTCTATAAGATACGAGAAATATTTCCTGAAGCGTCTTGGGAGATCGGGAGCGTCATCGACAACAAGTCCAAAGCCAAAAGAATACATCAACGTGAATCCATCATCTCCAATGGATCCGTGGAAGCGATATGCAAAATACATGAGTGCAAGACCAAATTGGAAGTGATGAATGCTGTTGAGAGCAGCAGAAATCAAATACTGCTTGAATTTTGAACTTTTCATGAATTTTTGTGTCTTTTTGATCTCAAAATCGATCTTTTTGAATGATCTCCCGAGAACGAGTCCGCTCGAGAGACCGAGGATAACAAGAATAAGTGTTGGATCCAGAAGCTGAAGATAGTTTTCAATAGGCATTTCAGTGCCTCCAGAAAGTCAGATAGCCAGCAAGAACTGAAAGAACTGAAACTGCCCCAATAATTTTCGCTTTAAATCTTTCGAGCTCACCGATTCTTCGTTCATGATTCCCTATTTCCTCACAGATGTCATCGAGTTTCTTGCGTATATGCTTCACATCTGCTCTCAGCTCGATGAGTAGATCGTGATCATTCATCTTCATTCATCTCCCAGATTCGTCACATCTCTAACTCTCGAAAAAACACACAGATAATCAACACCAAGCTGGGATCTGATGTAATCGTCAATGTAGTTCTTTGCTTTCTCCTTGAATGCTTTGATCTGTTCATCGAGCTTGTTTGTGATTGAGAAATCCCCGAGATCAGCTCTTTCAGGAGAGGTTCCATCAATCTTCTGTCTTTCGAGAACTTTCGCAGCTGAGAGATGTAATGATGCGAGCTCAATCGTCGTTGGGACCTGAGCTGGAACCGAGAGCCCAGCTCTCTGAAGTTCCATGTCGATTTCATCATCAGCGATTGCGATGATTGATTCGATTGTGGATGTGGGGAGGGGGGAGCCAGTCAGAGCAACCACATCCGCTGCTGTACAGTAAGCCATTTATGCTCCCCCCATTTCATCCTACTTTTTCGACATCTCCCTCACGGATGAGCATCTCCGCAAGCTTTGGATCCAGCTCTATGATCGTGCCCCTCTCATGTGCTTTCCCATCGAGCCCCAGAGTTCCAACTGTGACCCTGACTTTCACTTTCTTTTTCTTCTTCTCATCTCTCTTGACTTCCTCAGCCATCTTGTTCACCAGCCGTGAACAAAAGATCACGATTCACGATCAGATGTTCGTCAGCTTGCAGATCGCATTCGAGTCATAGACAACTGGAACAAGACACTCGAAAACCTTACCAACGACATTCTTGTTTCTGTCGAAATCAGCCTCAACTGTGAGATCCTGTGCAATGATTATCTCGAATTTCCTCTGACTTGGAGTTGCAAGAAGCAGACCAGTACCATCTGTGAGATACGGACAGACGATGATGTCTCCTCCGATCATCGCTTTCACTCTTGCAGCCTCATCAACCGATCCTCCGCTTGCTGTGTCAATGGATCCATAGAGCTCAGAGAATTGAGTTGGATGAAGAAGCAGGTTATATGGTGGATAAATCTTGTCCGCCATTAGTAAAGACATCGCAGCTCTGATCTTTTTGATAGCATTTCCGTATGTACCGAAATCGAGTGCTGTGCTCTCAGAATTTCCTGCTGCGTTATAGAGTCCGTTGATTCCAGCTGAAGAGTCTCCGATGATCACGAGCTGATTCTCTTTGTATGTGACCTGATATGCGGCTGCCTGAGCGGCCTCAGTCTTCAGAGGCAGTCCGAATCTCTCAGCAGATGCGAGATCTCTTCTATCGATTCTGAAATCCTTGTGAAGCACTGGAATCTTCACAGATGAGCGAGTGAAGTTCAGAGCATCCTCAGAGCCAGTAACGAACGCATATGTGAGCTCTGCAGCACTCATCTCAGAAAGTGTGTCAAAGTCATATTGCTGCACCCCAAGACCGAGTGGTCCTCTCACTGCAGCGATCTTCCTTGCGATGTTCTGCTCTCTTGCGGGAACCACAACGTCCTCTTTAATTTGCTTATACCATTCAGACGGGATTGCCATCTTTCACACCTCCTTAAATCAGGCTCAAAACGAGAATATCCTGTGCTCCTCCAGAAGCATCAACACTCTCGAGAGCTTTTGCAACAATTGGAGCATCTCCATAGTGTCCTGTGATGATATCTCCGTTTGCAGCAGTAGATGTCACAGATGTTGCTCCAGATGCAATCTGCAGAGTTTCAGCTTTCTTGAGCTCTCCATTTGCAGCTGGAACGAGTAGATCTCCCTTGTTTACAACCTCTCCGCTTGCGAGTCTCCCAACGATCACAAATTTTCCGCCATACAGAACTGGAGCGAAATCGTTTGCAGAATAAGCTGTATCAACGTCGGATGGTTTATATGGACCTGCAGCCTGCTCATAACCGAGCCATCCAACTGGCATGTCTGTTGCTCCGCAAACAACAATCTGAGAATCGCTGGATCCTTTCTTCACGAGCCTCCCAGGATACATGTTTGTTGCACTCTCTACCTTGCACTCCTCAACGAGAGGTTCTCCCTGAACAACAATCTTGTTATTTGGTTTTGTCACCATCTTTCATTCCCTCCTCACGGTTTCCATCTTTTCTCGACCGGATCCCAGTATCCGACCGTGAGACCAGAAGCCTCGAGCGTATCAGTAACGAGCTTTGTCTCAGAGAATTTGTTCACAGATGCGGAGAGCTTCGTTTTGATCTTCTCCACTCTCTTCTTCTCTGCCTCAAGCTCTTCAATCGAGGATGCCATGAGCGACGCTCTCTTTACTTCAACCTCCTCATCAGCAAGGAGCTCACATGCTCTGAGCGTCTCGATGATCTCATCCACAAGAGCTTCTTTCTTCAGCTCCTCTTTCACAGCCGCTTTGATTGCTTCAATGTCAATCTCTTCTTTCTTCGCAGCCGCAACCGGAATGATGTCCACGTGAGACTCAGGACTGGTCTCAGTCTCCTGAGCCTCCGCTGCTGCCACTTCTTCCGTATTTTCTTTTCTTTCCTCTTCCACGTTCATCTCCCCCTTAAATTCGGGAGCTTCTTTCTCGAACTGCTCGTAATGAGCAGCGAGATGATTGTAAACCGCTTTTCTATCAGAATCAGGAATGTCAACCCCACCTCTCGCACCCATGAGAGCTGCCATGGCTGCAACAACTCCTCTCCAGACGACTACGAGTTTTCCATCCTCCACATCATGATGTGGAAGCTTGTAGGATCCAAAATTCTCTGGATCTGAAGCATCATACCAAGCAAAAGCCTCACGGTATTTCTTCCAGTTGATCTTCTCCTTGTCTCCAGATCCATCAGAACTTGCCCACTTTCTGATTCTCCTCACCGCTGCGTCAGCATCCCATGAAGTCTTCTTCGAGAGTGGGGTCGTGTGTTTTGGAACAGCTCCAGCTTCAATCACCTGATACTCCCCCCTCCAGATTCTTCCGAGAGATTCAGCAGAAGCTATATCAAAACGAGCCTCCTCATAAGCCGGATTTCTCACAAGAGTGACTGAATGGATCCTGACGCTCCTTGCGAAGCCATCCTCCCCAATCTCACCGTTGCCGTAGAGGCTCCACGTTCTTGACCACGTTCCGTCCCTGATCTTCCTGATTGCTTCTCTATCCGTGATATATCCGACAGCTTTGATCTCGTCTCCCTCTCTGTATGCATCAACGAAGAACCCAATTTCTGAGAAGCGATCTCCGGTTCTGTCGCATACATGTTCAGAAGCTCCGGGAGGAACATTGCAAATACGAATAACTGCATTTCTCAGAGAAGAGAGAACATTTGGCACTTCCTCCTCCGGAATTGCCCATCCGTTTTTATTAAGCTTCCCAACTGTGAGAACAGTTCCAACTATCTTCAGAGCATGCTCTGGAATCTCCCGCATTAAGAATATATGTGTTTTCTTCTATTATTTAATACCGAAAAAGAGTAATTCGAATTATTCGGATTTTAGAAGCTCTGGAAAGTATTTTTTGAGGAGTTTGAGTTTATTGCTTGAAAGATTTGATATTGAGATCTCTTTATTCTCAATTTTAGAACGTAAAGTTAAGGCTTCGATTTGTTCAAAGAACTCTGTATCATCCTCAAATGGTATTTCACTCATTTTATTAACACCTCTTCGAATTTCAGATTCAAATTGTATTTTTTGTTAAGATCTTTTAAAGCTTTCCTGTATCCAATTTCATGTGCTTCGAGTAGTTCCATTCCTGATTTTTCAAGTTCCCGAGCATAATTAAACGCTAAATCAACGTATTCTTTTTTAATCGCTGAAAAATTTGCGATCCAGTTGAGATCTTCAAGTAAAGGAGTGTCTTTCGTTCTCTCAATTATGAAAATCTTTTTCCGTGTAACTATTTTTGTCTTAGTCTGATTCTCTCTGAAGAGAAATGCGAAAATATCCTCAAAACTTGGTGCACATACATCATTGGGATGTGTATGATAACCCTCGTATTTTATTCCAGCTTCTTCAAGTTTTGAAGCAACATTCCATATATTTACAGATCTTCTACCTCCACGTATTCTGAAAATTTCCCCTCTCTCTGTTACAATTGCTGCAAACTCTCTGTTAGTTCTCTCACTCTTCTCCCATAACTCCTCTGCGATGATCTTATCCCTGTTCCTCTCGCTGAGATCTTTAAGAGATGTCTTCACCGTTTTCTTTGCTCTTTTCTTCACCTCTCTCCCGAGGATCCTCTCAAATTTCTTACCCTCATCTGCAAACTCTGTTCTGAATCTTGCCACTTGCTTCATCAACTTTATTGGAAGCTTCGCTGCCGATTTCTTTCTCCCAAAATACGGAACTAAACGAGATCGACAGTTGAAATGCAGAGGAGGTTTCAAGATGCTTGGATCCGAAATTTCCCAGACTGATCCATGCATTCGTCTGCAGATTTCAGATGTTCTTTTATCGAGAGCAGCAATATATTCAACTTTTTTCACTACTCCTGAGAAGCTGTAAGCCTCGAGATGGCCCTGATTGTAAACCTCATTTGTGATTGTCCTTGCGAGTCTTGTCGCTCTATGTCTTTCAACTTCCCATATTATCTGCACTCGTCTTGAGAGCTCTTCAATGCTCTCTCCTTTCAGATATCCATCTGTTAGCGAGTCCTTGAGCTTTCGTTTGATGTCATCTGAAATGTAAGACATGTGTTCGAGTGTGCGTCTTGTGAGGGTGTGGATGGGATAATCACTCGGAATCTCTGCTGCGGAGATCTCCGCTTTCAGTTTCCCCCGTCTCTTCAGATATTCGAGAGCTTGCTGAAAAGAGAGAGTGTAAATCTCTTTGATGAGTTTGAAGATCTTCTGGTATGTGAGAGGTCTATCAATCTCGCTGAAGTGATACTCAACGACATCAAAGATGTTTTCGTGCTCTGGAAAATCTCTGCGGATCCTTGCAACTATCTCATCAAAAATACCCTCGATTGTGCGGATTGCTTTGATCTCCCTGATCCTCACCGCTCTTTCATCCACCATCGCTTATCCCAGCTTTGGAATCTCAGGAGGAAAACCTGCTCTCACTCTTACTTCTTCCAGAGTGATGATTCCGTTCACGTAGAGTTCTGAGAGATCTCTCAGTGAATACTCCGGTTCTGCAAGAGGATCGAATCTGATTTTGATTGGAGTTTCAACACCCATGAGCTTCAGCTGATGCCCTATAATCTCTTTTTCCATTGTTCTGCGTATCTGACGCTGAAGCGATTGTAGAATTCTGAGGTTTCTTTCTTCAGTAACATATGCTGAAGCGTATGTGCTTCCCTTTGTTCTTCCTGAAGCCGGCTCAGTCTGAAGCAGACCGATTGCGATGTATTTGTCGATCATATCAACGATTTCAGTGACATCCACAGAAGTTTCAGTAGTAAGGGGTTTGATGTCAAATCCTGTTCCGATGATGTCCTGATTTTCCTCAAGCTGTGCTTGATCCTCAGCCGCTTTCTGGATGATCTCATATACTTCCTTGTATCTCTTCTCTTTCAGGAGGTCCTCGAGTGAATAGTAGTTGATGAACAGACGAGCGTAGCCATAGCGACGCATCATTCTCGCAAAAGAATCCAGAAGATCCCACTTCATTTTGATGAGGAGCTCAACGCTTTTTAGAATTGGTTTTCCGTAGATCCCGTAGGTCATCCTCCCGAGGATGTCTTCTTCGAATCTTCCACGATACATGAATCTGAAGAGAGCAACCTCATCTCTCTCGTATTTTATGAGGTCGTTCTGAGAGCTCTCATTCACGCAGATTGTTTCAATTGATCCCTTGAGAACGAATGGAGGACGATCTCCGGGTTTAACTCCCTCTGGAAGAAGAGTCACGCTCCTCATGGGGAGAAATTCGAGAGCCTCGATGGATCCACGATCGATGAACTTGTAAACTGGAACCGTTCCATCACGCAGGAGGAGCTGAGCGATATGTACGATGGCCTCATCGAGGTTCAGCTCTGCAGCCCACTCATCAATTTCCTCTTTTACTCTTCTGTCTTCAGCTGTGATCTCATCTTCTGGTTTGTCGATGTATGTTTCGAATCCCTTAGCAAGTAAGAGGGCGGTTGAGAGGATGCTCATCGAAACAGTAGAGTCGATGTTTTCGAGCTGCTCAAAGTAGGCATAACGGTTGGATACATCAATCTGTTTATCTCCGAACCACACGTAATTCTTGTTTGAGAATATCCTGCTCCGTGGAACTCCTGAAATGGCTGCGAAGACTTCAGAACGAGCATTCGCAAGATAACGAGAAACCGCATTTGATGAGACATCATATCCGTCATCTTTCAGAATTGCAGCAATCTCATGAGGAGATTTTCCAGAAGCAGCGAGTTCTTGAACTCTTTCTCCTATCCCAAGTTGTTCAACTTTTAACGGTCTTGACATGTATTATTATGTCGTTATCCTCATATATAATGCCGAAAAACCGTTCTGATTTCCACACCCACCGTGTAATATTCCAAAATCAGTGTAAAGAGCAGAACATTTATTATCATGCTAAAAGATGGATATTTATAGGTGAGAGCTGTGAGGGATAGTCCTGCGGGGGTTATCGCTGGAGTTCTGTTGATTCTATTTACAGCGATTATACTTGCAATGATTTTTAATTCCCCTGCAGCTGTAACAGTTCCACCTGAATTCAAATCTAATCTCTGGACAATCTTCCTCATTACCATGGTTATTATAGGGATTGGTGCAACTCTTGCATCTCGTAAATCAATTTAATTTTTTAAATAGTAAGTGTATTCGAACCGAGGTCTCTGAGTACCTACATAATACCAAAAACTGTTAGATCTTGATAGTAAATGAAAATGTAACCCCAGTTAAACCAATAGAGACTGTTATAGACTCTACTCCGAAGTGTCTGGCAGTTTGTTTAGCCTCTTCTACAATTTCATTTAATTTATCTCTCAACTTCCCTCTAAGAAAAAACCCGACATATTCGGATAAGTCTATTTTTCTGATCCCATGTCGTATTAGAGTTCCCCAGAATCTTTTCCAAATTTTATCAGTAATTTTTCTCTGTGTTAGTGAATATACAGCTGAGACGTAATTCAGGTAATCTGCTAATTCCATAACATTTTCACTCATTTTTAATTTAGACGCTGTACATTCGAGCTCTGTGAATGTTCTCTCAGTCTCTTTATTGATTATTCTTTCGAGCTCATATCTGTAATCCTCTCCAACTATTCTCTCTATTTCCCCGAAAATACAAGAATTGAACTTCATAAATAATGGTTGGATGGAAAATTATAAATTTTTGGCTCTCCACGCCTATCTTTTCGTCAATCTTATATAAATATCCAGAAAAATATTGCATCGTGGACCCATTATACAGCATACTCCTCGGATTTCTCGGGTGGTTGTAGGATTATTTTGGAAACTTTTGACTGCTCTGGACCTGTTTTTTTTACATCTTCAATGCAGTCGAGAAAAATCTCAGTTTGAATCTTTACCCTCGTTTCTGGATCCAGAGGCTCATCATCAAGTCTTGGCCTCCCGTATTTCACGCAGAGAACTGATGGAATATCGATATTGCAGTTTTCACACCATAGGAAAAAGTTGTATTCACTCCAATGAAGTCGCTCGTCTGCTCCACAAATCGGACATGCATAACCGAGTTCCCATGGCTCGTAAAGTGCTGTACCGTAAGGACGTCTCCCGCAGAGCTCTTCAGCTCTCGGATTTTCACTCACTTCGAGCTCTTTTTCAATTAGATTCATAATTGTTTCTTTTGCGTTGATAATATCAAAATCAATCTCCTCGTGTATCCTCATGAACCTCGCAATTTCACGAGCAACTACCGTATCAACCGAGATGACACCATCAAAGTTCATGATGAGTTCATCCCCATCTTTGAGTTCTTCGAGAGTTTTTAAAATAGCATCAACATGCTTTTTCATGATGTGCTTCCCGAACGCATTTTTTAGGATCCAGACCACTCTCATTTTTTCTTAATCCTCCTCGAGTATTTTTGAAATAGCTGGGTGCAGAGTTCTTATGCAGAGAGGTCTTATTGCACCCAGCTTAATCGGGTGACCCCGCTTACTCCTCCCCCACTCTTACGGAGCTGTCATCGTTTCAGCGGGACTTACCACCCGAAAGCCGGTGGTCGGATTTGAACCGACGATCTGGGGATTACAAATCCCCCGCATTCAACCAGACTATGCTACACCGGCTAAGGGATTGGCGTGCCCCGACCTCCACCCTCCTTCATCGATACCTCGGGACCGCCTCACCACGGCACGCTCCGATGCATCGGATAGCCCCGCCCGGATTCGAACCGAGGTTTCTGGGTCTCCTCCATCCACGGAGGGGACAGGAGGCAGCTATGGCAACGGGCATACGCCCGAAACCACAGTTGGGTACCGGAACAATTTGTGTTACAGGGTCAACGGTACATCCCCTCCGTAGATGCCCAAAGCCCAGAATGATTGACCGGCCTACACTACGGGGCTCCTCAAATATTCCTCGATCTCTTTCAAGACTCTCTTGTATCTGTTTCTCAAGGCGATTGTTTTGAATTTCTGATCGATCTCTTCCTCGCTTGGGAGCTCTTTGAAGTGTCTCATGAGGGTTTTATACGCACGTATGATGTCTGCAGCTTTCACAGGATTGTATTTCTTCCAGAGATAGACCCGAAATTCATCAATATCAATTTGCACTATGCCACAACTCCCGAAAGATCTTCATGAAATCCGAAGCTTTATTCTTCATCTTGTAGCTCTCCGGAATGTTCCAAAGAATCTGAAATTTGAGAACGAATTTATGGTTGCTCTCTGGATCACGGTAAACGAGAATCATGAGAGCTTCAGGAGAGTCTCTCGGATGGGGTTCTGAAAAATCTCTGATAATACGAGTCATCTCTTCAACTGCTCTTTCGAGCTCTCCACATATCGTGAATGACATCATAAATTTCTTTGATTATGAATTTAAAAGACTTATTAGACAGTTCTGAAAGTATTTAGGTTTTTAGTGTATTTTTCCTCCAAGAACGATTGGTTTGAATGGGGTAATCGATGAGCGGAGTCCCATCACAGCATATCTGAGAGCGTCCATCGCATGATCGTTGATCTTTAATGGAACCTCCTTGTCGTTCTCATCGTAGCGATACATCTGGAACTCGTTGATTAGGTTCTGGCATGAGAAGTGAACTTTCAGTTTCTCGCTCTCAAGGAGAGATGTCACCTCCTTGATCCCAGGAGTGATCTCGTTGTTTGCTTTCACAGCATCCAGCCCAGCCCTCCTGAATTTCTCGATTGATGCGGGTTCAGAGGGATCGCAGAAGAAAGTTCCCACCCCCCATTTTTTCTGCATCTGATCTGCAATTTCAATAAGCTCATCATCTGTTGTCTTTGGTGCATAATACTCCTGAAGCACGAAGACCTCCTCGCCTTTGATCCCGAGTGCGAGGATGCACGCAGGGTTTCTGAAACCCCAATCCACACCGTAGAGGATCCTGTCAAACTCCTTGGGAACTTCAGCTGTGACGTGTTTTGAAACATTAAATGAGGGATACACAAGGCCCTCAAACTTCACGAACTTTCCTTCGAGCTCCTGAAGTGCAAATTGGCCCTGATACTGCTCTCTGAGAGATCTGATGTATTCAGCTGGGAGGAAGATGTTTGATTCGGTTGGAATGTTGTAGAGGATGAAGCTCTCCGGAATCGGATCCGCAATAAAGAGATCATACACCCAGTTGAATCCCTTTGGAGTTCCTGTGATCCATGCCCTGTAGTTATAGCTAGGCTGCCTCAATCTACCTATCAAGATATCCCAGACGAGTTTAGGAAGTAAGGTGCACTCGTCAATCCAGAACCATGCGATAGAGAGACCTCTCAAACGTTCAATGTGCCTTGGATTGTCCGCAGATCGGAAGAGGATCTCAGAACCGTTTTTGAGTTTGAGAATCTTCTTCGTCTCGTTGAAATTTGAGATGATCTCTTGTGGGACCCAGCGGTCCATCTCTCTCCAGATGACATCTCTGATGAGCGGGTAGGTTGGAGCAACAATCAGACCGATGGATCTGGGTTGCTCTATCGCCTCTTTTATTGCGTGCATCCAGCCAACAGTGGTTTTCCCCGCACCTATTCCACTGATGAACGCTTTGAATTTGCTTTCATTCGTGAAAAATTTCCACTGTGGATCCGTGAGCTTCCAGTCAAGGATCATGATTCCACCCTCATAACGTTGATGACTATGGTCTGAGCCTCCTGAATGTCCCCGAGGAGCTTCGCTTGAAGTTCAAGTTGCTTTTCTATTCTCTCGATTGCTCTGAGTGCAGTTCTCAGATCTCCAGAGTTCTTCGCTTCCTCAAGAATTGCGAGAGTTGCAGCATTGATCTCGAGGAGCTGTCTTACGGTGTCAATCCGTCCATTGATCGCTTTCTGAACGATCTCCTCTCGATGTTTAACTCTCCTCAGGACCACATCTCTGTTCTGGTTAAAATATCTCCAAACTGAGGATTGAGTGATCTTCTGTCCACAGAGTTCTGATAATCTTCTTGCAATCTCATAATCAGAGAGGCCCTGGGATTTTAAGCGATGTGCCTCTTCTTCGAGGCCGAGCTTGATAATTCGATTTATCGCCATTTAATTCGAATTAATTCATTCGAATATATAATACCGAAAAGCAATTAGTTTTACCTCTCTGAAGAGCTGGGAGGAAAAAATAAATACCACTTGTAGCCCCAAACTAAAGATTAGCAATGAAATGCGATTATGCGTCTTACAAAGTTCATCACAGAGTAGGTGCAAGTCCTATATTACAGATGGAAATTAAAATAGATTTTAGTGGGGATTCTTTTGAGGAGGGTCCATTTTTAGTGATTCCGGAATACAGGGTTACACTTTATGAAGTCTCTAAAGATCTAAGATCGAGGCGTCCGAGAGGTTTTATTGACTACATTATCGGACCAAATGTAGTGGTATATGATCCAAAAATTCCAGTTAAAACACATATTGAGATACCTGTTTCACAAGAGCTGATCAATATATTCAACGAACTCAGGAGCCAAGATAAGCTACCTGCTTTGGAGATTGAAGTAAACTCAGATATCATATATTACAAAGACTTAAAACTTCAGGCTATACCAAGAGCGAACATACCTGTCTATAAATCTGTATACGGACGAACTGAGGGGTTAGTTGTTTTTACTTCAGATGAAGTGGATCTTCTAATGAGAGATCTTAAATACACCGATGTAATTAGAGTTGAGATTCCATTCCCTCTTGAAGCCGAAAATATTGCTCAGGAGAATATAGTTAAGAGCGTTGAAGAGCTGAGAGCAGCAAGAGAGTTATTAATACAAGGAGATTATCCAAATGTGTTGCAGACCTGTAGGAATATAATAATGAATTACCTCACGAAGAGAGAAAATAGAGAGAACCTGAGAGAAGATATAATCGATTATATTATTAGCAGAGCTCCAGAGAGCCAGAGAGATCTATACGAAGATGTGCTTAAAGCTCTTGGTAAAACCATACACAGTCTTCTACAGCATCTTCATAAGTTTGTCAAAGAAGATACAGGAAAACTTATGGAGAACCCTCTAAGATCTGATGCCGAATATGCATTCTACACTTTATCTACCGTATTAAAATATATTTCCGAGTTATCAACAGAGAAATAAATGATTTTTCCTCAGTAATTAGTATGGAGAAGACTAATAATTACAAGAATTATTACCACGATTATAAATGGGATGGCCCAAATCCAAAAGAAAGCTCCTGCTAACTGATATGTGAAATATTGTAATTCTGATGGTAGTTGTGGAGCGACAAAGAATTTCAAAACAGCCCATAATATTGCAAATACGATAATTATAGCCGCAGCAACTCCAGCAATTCCCTCAATCTTTATTGAAAACATAATACACTTAATCATTGTACATTATAAATTTTAAAAATTTCGCTTGTTACCTCATCATCACCTCGAACTCAACCACCCAGATCTCTTGCTCAGGATCCCATCTACCATTTATTCGCTCCCACACTTTCCTGAATTCCTCGACGGTATAGCCGCCTTCAGCCCATGCATCTTCTTCGGAGATGTCTCCTAACCTCTCTTTTCTGAGCCCTGTAACTTTCAACATGGTGAAGTAATCTTTACTGAAAAGCTTCGTCTTGGCTTTGTAGATTCCGCCAACCTTTACTCGTGGTTTTTTCCACACTCTCCGGGTTTGGGTTTTTATTCCGTTCAGGATCGGTTGCACGTGTTCGGGTTTAAAAAGCAGGGTCATTAGCTCTCCTCCAATATCTCTCTAATTTTATCCAGTTTTTCGAACTCTTTCTGAAGATCTTTCATTCTTGTTCTTCCCTTGAGTTTTCTCAGTTCTCCCAGCGGTAAGAAGAAAACGGCGAATGGAAATTCGTAGTATTCTGAAATTAATCGAAGCTTCTCAATCTCGATTTCTATTTTTTCATCAGACATTCCTCATCAACCCTCCTCGAAACAATTTGAACATAAGACGAGCTTTTTATCCTCAAGCGGTGTAAAGTAGAAGTAGATCTTCTCTCCCTCTTCAATTCTTCTCCCGCATGCAGAACAGATTCCTCTGACATTCAGAACTCCGACGATTGAGAGTGATAGATCATCAGTATGAAGACTTCTGAGCTCTCCGTCAGCTATAACCTCCCCATCGGTTTTCAGCTCTCTAAATAATTTCAGAGCGTTCTGAATTCTCAGCTTTGCATCTTCAATTCTCTTCTCTAATAAATCGCTCCTGTTCCTCTGTTGTTTCTCGATTTGTTTATGAGTCAATCTTATGATCTTCTGGAAGTTGTAGATTCTTTCAAGAGTTTCATCATCTAAACTTGAAGAGAGATCCTCTATAAACCGTGAAAAAATCTCCTCGTAAAACGGAGTGAGACGGTAAAACTTTGCTTTCTTTGTATGATATTCTCCTGCTTTCGTTTTCTTCCTGATGACTGTTTTGAAGACTTCTTTCTCTTTGAGCATTTCATTTGGAGGAACTTCTTCTATGATTTCCACATTGAGGAGATCGTTAATGGATCTTCTGAGAAGTTCTGGATGAGCGTTTAAGATTTTAGAGAATGCCCTATAATAACACGTCTTTGTAAGAAGAAGAGTGAAGATGATCCCAGCTTTTGTTTTGTTTTTTACAACTCTTAAGTTGGTCACAATTTTTTGAAGTTCTGTGACCAATTCAGATAGATTTAGATTATTATCTAAGTTGGTCAGTTGGTCACGTGAGTGAGTGACCAACTTCAATATCTCTCTATATATCTCTGAATTGGTCACAAAATTTTGAGAATTTGTGACCAACTTATCAGGATTCATCCTCAATCTTCCTCCTCACAAACAGGTACCATCCTATGCAATTGATCGTGAAACATGCAATTATTCCGGCTTGGATCCATGATAGATTCAGCTTCCTGAGTAACATGAGCACGGATCCGAAGCTTGCTGTTACCCCGAAGCCCCAGAGCTGATAAAAAATAAAAGAAATGAAGTTATTTCTCATATCTGTCTCCTCACGAGCTCTACCATCTTTTTAACATCCTCATTCATCCTTAACAACAACAGTTTTTTATCAGGATTCTTTTTGATGTACATTAGAAGCTCGTGAGCGAATGATCTTGAAACAAATTGTACACCACTGAAATCCAACACAATTAAATCTGCACCTTTACATTTTTCCTCGAGTAAGTTCCTTATGAGGTCCCTTGAGCTTGGTCTTGGAGCAATCTCTTTTGCGACATTAATCTGTACCTTATTGTAACTCATTTCTCCCACTCGTCCCCTTTCCTCGTTTTTATCCTGATATAAGACAGTAAAATTGCTGAGTAGTTTATCAGGTCTTTTAATGTATCTTCAATTGTCTCATCTCGTACTGCAGTGTCTTTTTTCTTGAGGATTGCAGCAATCCTCGTCATCTTATCGAGCATACGTGTGTAAATCCCAATTTCTACTTCACAGACCCCGAGGACCTCACAGAGTCGGAAGTTACCAAATGGATCCTCGTTTGGTCTGTAATCATGATTTTTCTTTTTCAAAATCTCTATACACTCTTTGAAAATCTCTGTAGTTTCGTTGAGGAGAATTAAAGCTGGATTCTCGTTTTTATGATATTTCTGATTTTCTAAGATCCACTTCTTCTCCAACTCAATCTCCCTTTCCCAAACACTCATCATCTCATACACCTCAGCGAAACGTATTGCAGAAATTCATCCATCCTCTTCAAGCGAGCGATCGGAACGCACCACGATAGGACGTTCGTATCCTCTCTTAGATATCCGTAAAGTGGAACGAGAGGCTTCCGGATCCAGCCAATAACATGTGCAATGAGATCGCTTTGATCAATTGCAACAAAAACGTAAATGTCAATGTCTTTCTCTTCAAACTGATCCGCCGGAATAAGCAATCCAACAGAGTCCTGATGCAGAACTATATCAACGCCACGCCTGAAAAGCCCAGTCTTCACATCGATCTTCTTCCCTGCAATCATGAAATCAAATTTATCGGGATTTTTGGGATTCTCACGATCTTCAAAATCATCTTTCTCATACGGAACTCCGTGCTCTTCCAAGAAGAGCTCAAAGAACATCTCCCCGATGATCCCGACCATCTTGTTCGTGAGCTCATCAGTCTGAAATCTCGGAGTGCAGTCCTCTGTGATCTTCACGAGCTTCTGAGCTCTCTCTCTTGCATCACTGATCATCTGTGCTGAGATCGGTGCAGAAAGTGCAATGGATTTCATATCACAATCCTCCAGCGTTTTTTCAGAGTTCTTCTGATGTATCTTCGATCAATCACCTTTATCGCTCCGATATGTCTTGCTTTTATCAGTGCCGCCTTATTTCTGAGCTCTTCAGGTAATTCATCGAAATAAAAAGTTGATCCGCAGTGCTCTTTCACACTGTGGACCCATTCAAGAGCATCAAATTTTGAGATTTTTCCCATTTCTCACCATCTCCAGAATTTCAGAAAATCTCACTTTCGCTTCATTATCTGGAAATGAGATGACTTTCGTCTGTCCGATTCGCTTTAATTTGATGATCCCAGCATCAGCCAACCCTTCGAGGTAACCGTAAAATTTCTGACTACCCATTCCATAGATCGTTCTTGCTCTAAACTCTCTCAGAGCTTCGGATCCAGAGACATAACCATGTTCTTCGATGATCTCCAATATGATTCTCAGACGCTCTGGGATTTCCATCGCTCACACCTCCGTGTCAATCCGAGGAGCGAGAATGTATCTCAGCTCGAAGTAATCGTCGCTGATAAACTCGAACTCGGCTGGTTTATCGCTTGAAAATCTGATGATTATCTCGTCTCCAGTTTTCCCTCCTCTGAGAATATTACTGAGAAAATCGAGCCCGTATTTCGCTGATGCTTTTCCAGTTCCTCCCTCAAACTCAAACTCAGCTTTCCCATCCCCTGCGAGATAATAACTTTCGCAGATTATCCTGAATATCTTGTTATCAACCTCGAAAATTACATGATCTCCTATTTTATCGCAAAATTTAATTGCATCTCTGAAATCCTCAAAAGAGATCTTTACCTCTGCGGTGTAATCGAGCTCTGGATATTTTTTCACTTTACTCCATTCTTCAGAGAGAGTCTTTACTCTGTATGTTAGTCTGTTTGATCTTAAAACAAGCTTCTCGTCTTCGATATCAATTGAGATTTTCTCGCTTTTCAACACGTTAAGAATATCATAAAGCTGTCCAAAATCGAGAACGACTTCAATATGCTCATCGTTATCCTCAACCGGAACTCTTGCATGAACGAGCATCGTATTTGAAGAATTGACTGCAGTAACTGAAAACCATGAAGCAATTATGACTTTCGCCTCATACACTCCAGCATTGAAAACAGCTCTAACAAGACGTTTGAAAAAATTTGAAGAGATGAGCATCGCTCATCCCACCCTGAGGATTTCAAAATCATCATCATTCGCTGGTAGCGGTTCTTTATTCGCTTTATAGGTTTTCTGACAATCAAAGCAGAGAATCTTACCGTCGAAATCGCTTTTATGTTCGTTACAGTAATTCATCACTCTCTTTGAAATCTTGGAACCACAAAACTCGCATTTCAGATTCTCGCTCTTAACCGCTTTTTTCTCACTCGGTTTTTTATTTTCTCTGATCTTCGATTTCAAAGTTATATCGTGAATGAGCTTTGCTTTATGCCACGCATATCTTTCGATGTAATCTGAGATTGTGAAAGAAAGTGATTCAAGTAGAGCTCTGAGTTCTGTATCGCTCAGTTCTGAGAATTCTCCGCCCACGAGAGCACGAATTTCCTTGAAATCTTCTAACATTGCAGATCTGGTGTCCTGAATTTCAGCTCGAGAGATGGGTATATTGTACGTTTTTGAATCGTATTGAACTTTCACGATGAACTCTGTGTCGTATTCATTTGGATCTCTGTTGATATGAGTTTTTGCGAGATCTTCCCACCTGCTCATTGCTCATCAGCCTCCTCCAAGATCGCATTTACTATCGCATTTATGAGCTCTTTTGCGTCGAAAACAAGCGTAGTTTCGTTGTAGTGAAGCGTTATACAAGTCTCCTCGAATGTAAGATTAACAATCACATCGTCTATATCGTCATCTCCTTCGATCATTCTTGTTGCAATAACCTGTTTCATCCTTCAAACACCTCACACAGTTTGTTCAACTTCCTGTGTTGGTTTTCTTAGAAGAATGACGATTTTATCACCGTCTATGTCAACGAAAACCTCTTGTCCACTTTCAAGTCTAAAATGCTCTTTAATGAATGCTGGAATACCAACGTAAAGCTGTCCAGAACCAGTTTTTTGTATACGCATCTTTTTCAATTTTACATCCCTCCGTATATCAATACGTAATAGTATCCGTAAAAATACTTAAATATTTCGGATAAATACACGTTATTATTACGGAAATATTTCCATAGTGATGGTGAAGAAAAATGCCGAAAACTAAATCAGAAACCATGAGTATAAGAAAAGAATATAGACTGAGCCCCTACATCATCAAAAAAATTGAAGAACTCCTTAAAACTGGAGATTTCGCTTCAGAAGCTGAGCTTATTAGAATTGCAATTTTAAATCTATACAAAGATTACGAAATCGAGGGAAAAATAAAAAGAAAGAAAGAAAAAATCATAGATGTTCGTGAAGTTGAAATTGATTGAGGTGTAGGGGATGTTTATTAAAATCCCTTCATCACGAAAGTGGATGCATATAGTTTTCAGAGGATATGAGATGAAGTGCTTCGATGGAGAGAGGGAATTCTATCGCTATCTCCTGAAATCATATGATGTGAAAGATCTTGTTGATGAAGAAGAGCTTGCAAGAGATATCTCACGCATGGTTATATCATTGATGAAGCTTGGGTACACAGTAGATGAGATTATCGAAGAGGTCTCGGTTGCATGCGGAATTCCCGAAAGAGATCTCAGAGATCTGGTTGAGCGTATTTTTTACGAGTACGGACTTTATGAAAAGAACGGGATTGTAGTTGGTGTTTGAGGTGCTTAGAAGAAAAAAGAGAGATGTAGAAGACGATGTTAAAAAGAGCTTTATCTGTTTTGAATGCGGTGGAGATGTGATTGTAAAAGAAAGTGGAAAACTCATAAAGAAAAAGATTCTTGAGTGTTCAAACTGCGGGAAAACGTGGAACGGTTTTGAGGAGTACTATCTTTCACGAGAGATGAAAGAGGTTGAAGAAAAAATCAAAGAGATATATGAAACAGGAAATCTTGAAAGACTTGCAGAAGAGCTCAGACTCCTTGAAGTTGATGTTCCGCTTATTTTAAAGAAAAATGAAGTTCCATATCTCGTTGAAGAATCAAATCTCCTTGAAATGGTCAGAGAATCATATAAGTTTAGAGGACAGAGTATTGGAGTGAGTTTTAGAGTTGCACGGGGAGTTTATCTCAGACCCAGAATTGGAACTGGAACACTAAGAGGGAGTGAAGAAAAACTCAGGCTTACAGATTCTGGGATCCTCGTACTTACGAATAGAAGACTTGTGTTTCTTGGAAATAAGAAGACAACAACAATTCAGCTAAACAAAATTATCAATGCTGAAGCAAATGAAGACAAGCTCGTGATAGCGAGAGAGGGTAAACAGAAAGTTGAGATGTTCCAGCTCAGATATCCTGAACTCTGGGAAGCTGCAATAGTTACAGCTGTGCAGAATCTTCAGGAGTGAAAGTATATAATCATAAATGGGGAAGATCATGAAAAGACGGACGTCGCTTTACGTGGAAGAGAAATTAATAGATCTGGCTAAAGAAAGAGGTATAAATCTATCTCAGCTCCTTGAAAAATCAATAATCAGAGAGCTTTACATGAGAAATGAAGAAAAAAATGATAACTTAGGACCCTGTCCCGTAGGGGTCCGGGGGTTCAAATCCCCTCCCCCGCATGATTGCTGAAATGTTTTGCAGTTTTAGGACTCCTCGAAGAAGTCCACTTTTTTCACATCTCTTAACATTAAAATCGCAATTATTACAGCACTTCCAACAACTGCTATCTGGTTTTCAATATACAAAATTTCCAGCTTCCACAGGGAAATGAAGGAAATTAACAGAAGTGCGAATAAAAGTACCGTAACTTTAGATTTCATTGTATTTTTCAAATCTTCGACGCTGAGTTTCATGAGTAAAGCTGAAAATACAGCGAAAACTAGGAAAACTTCGTGAATGAGCCCCATGATTGAAAGAAGTATTATGGAATACGACCTCATCCCCCTAGGCTTTTCAAACCCTTGGAGAATCTCGCTCAAACACATTACAGAAGGTATTGCCACGAGAACTGAAATTCTGAAGCTTTCAAAGGAAAATAGGTTTGAGAGCTGAATTTCTGAAAGCAGAAGTATTATGTAGAAGAAATAGGATAACAAACCGAAATCCTTATTCCTTTTTGATATTAAGTAGACGAGTGGAAGAGCTGCAACTACTTTTACTTTTAAAATAATCCCGGAGACGAGAAAGATTACGAGCCAGATCATAACTCCACCTCTCTGATTATTTCCTCATAATCTCCTGGACCTAGATCTACGACCGGCACTTTTGAGCTGAACTTCTTGAGAATTCTATCTCGTTCCACATAACCCTCATAAAGTCGTTTCAGAGACTCTCTCTCCAGTCTTTCCGAATAAAATAAAATAGGGTTTGGAGAGAGAATTATTATCCTGTGTTTTTTGCTCAACTTGCTGATCAGGAGGTAGAGCTGAGAAGTATGACTCATCAGATCTGTTATGATGATGAGATGGGAAGGAGTCTTAACACTGAGGAGAGCCTCTTCCAATCCTCTCTTACCAACTTTTTTGAGGAATTTTTTCGTCTTTTCACTCATCCCAGAAAGAGCGAATTTCAAACTCAGCAATCCTTCATCTCTTTTGAACTGAATTCTAGAGCGAATTCTCTGTATTTGAGTTCTCTCATGCGAGGGTTTGATCAAGCTATATCTGTTTTCCTGATAACCTATGAATCCAACCCTGTAACCATCTTTTACAAGCATTGAAGCAAGATATAGAAGAAGAGAGACCGCATAATCTATCTTGGCTCTTCTTGCCCTTTTCCTCATCTCTCTCGTCATGTCCAGAACCAGATAGACGTCTCTGCTCTCCTCTTTCAAGAAATCTCGAACTATGAGTTCACCTAAGCGAGAGGATGCCTTCCAATCTATTCTCTTAAGATCATCTCCTGGAGTATACTCTCTAAGCTCATCGAACTCAAGAGACTCTAAACCAAAGAAGCTCTTCTTATATGTCTCTTTTATTCTAATCCTCTCTTTTGCTCCTTTCTTTATGGATTCAAGAGACGGTAAGACGTTTACCTTCACTGGATCCAGAGAGAGCTCCTCATAGTATAATTCATCTGGATCATAGATTTCCACTCTGGTGTCGAGAATGTACTCTCCTTTCTTCTCGGGAAGTATTTTGTGATGCAATCTTCTCTTCTCTCCTGGGTTTAAAACAGTTTCAAGCTTTTCAGACCGCAGAGCGTTCTCCATTACCCTAAGCTTAACTTTACTTCCAAAATTTTCAACAAAAACGTCAATTACTCCCTCGGCTCCCTCTTCAAAGTTTTTCTTAACCTCTCTCCGAACTTTTATTTTGGGTTGAAAGCTCATTCTCCGGTGCACCAGATAAAAAGTCAAGAAGAGGGCGAAAAGAGCTCCAAAAGCATTTAACATGAGATAGGCATAAGTGAGAGAGAGCAATGCGAGCATCCAGAGCACAGTCTCCCTCTTCACACAGGCACCTCAACCCTTTCCAGAATGCTCTCAATTATATCTTCTGACCTGAGCTCATCTAGCTCATATTCTGCTTTAAGTATCAGTCTGTGAGCCAAAACACTTGGAGCAACCTCCTTCACGTCATCAGGAATAACATATTCTCTTCCCCTGAGAAAGGCAAGTGATTTTGAGGCTTTTAACAGGTGTTCACCAGCCCGAGGAGATGCACCAAGAAGAACTCTATCATCAAGTCTTGTCCCCATGACTATCCTATGAAGATATTTGAGCACTTCCTCTCTTATTTTCACGTCCTTCACTTTTTTGATGGCAAATGTTAGCTCATCGGGTCGAGTGATCTGTTTTAAATCGAAACTCTCATCCTCGTTTTTCCTCTTCAGCATTCTTAGCTCGCTCTCTTCATCAAGATAATGCATCTTTATGTTAAGCATAAAACGATCAAGCTGTGCTTCAGGGAGTTTATATACGCCTTCAAGCTCTATCGGATTTCTCGTCGCTATTACCAAAAATGGATCTGGAAGCGGAAGAGTGTTTCCCTCTATAGTCACCTGCCTTTCCTGCATTGCTTCTAGAAGAGCGGATTGAGTCTTTGGAGTTGCCCTGTTTATTTCATCCACAAGCACAATGTTGCTGAAAATTGGACCTCTCTTAATTTTAAACTCGCTGGCTTTCATATCGAAATAAACTGTTCCCAAGATGTCAGCAGGAAGAAGATCGGGAGTCAGCTGAATTCTTGAGAACTTTAAACCTGTGATCATTGCAAAACTTTTGGCAATTGTCGTTTTCGCCACTCCTGGAACGCCTTCAAGTATCACATGCCCCTCAGCCAATAAGGCTACTGCCAACATCTCGATAACTTCATCATATCCCACAACGACTTTGTGGATCTCCTCTTTAATCCTCTCCATCAGTTCTCTTCCATTCATCACGACCACCGAGTTTTTTTCCTTTTTCAATTTCTTCTATCATCTTTAGCAGTATCTCCGTGTTGCACCCTTCTTTTTCAAGAGTTTTTATTATGCTCTTTAAATCATTTTCTTTCTCCACTCTAGAGAGATTCTGGAGTATCTTCGTAAGAATTTCAAATAATCTGTGAAACAAACCACTCTCAAAAACGATAAAAGTTAAAGCCACCAAGAATATCACCTGAAACAGAAGAGTCTCATCAACACTTCTTTTAAGAGTCACTGTCCCGCTCTGATAAATATTGAAATTCGAGTGATGAGCTTCGTCCACGTAAACTCTTCCCCTAACATTCTGATCGATAAAATTTCTCACGAATTCCTCATTAAACTGAAACATATCGTTTATGAAGACACTGGGATCTGAAAATAGAACTATCTTCCCGTTACCGTAGGAAATTGTTGTCATTATCGGATACTCTCCAATTCTCTTGACTAGCAGGGATATCTTGCTCGAGTAGACTTCTCCCTTTGCATTGAGAATGACAGAAGGGATGTTGAGAACGAGCCCATCAACTCCTTCACCAAGCTCTGGATCCAGTATTCTGACAACTTGTGGAAAGTTCTCGTTTTTTTGATAGAAAACGTCCATAAATTGCCTTTCCGAGAATCTCACAGAAAGATTTAATCCGCGTAATATCTCGTTACCTGTTCCAAAGTCGTCCATGAGTATGAGGGTGCCTCCTCTTTCGAGAAATTCTCCTATCTCTTCTATTTCATCTTTGGAATATCCCAAATCTGGGCCAATGATTATAAGAGTGCCGTCTTTTTTTCCAATTTCGAATGAACTGAGAGGAAAGAAGACGGGGATCACAGAAGTTCTTTCAATCAGCAATTCCCCGAATTTCGAGCAACCATCCCAGTTGGAGTTAAAAATGCTGAATTCTGCGGTTGACTGAAAAACTGGCACGGAAACTGGAGCCACAAGCAGAAAAATTGCAAAACCCAGAAGTATGGCATATCCGACCTTCATGCTCTCCCCCTGATCAGCTGAATGATTCTTCTTATAGCTCTAAGGAACATTCTCCTCTCTGGCAGTTGAAGTCTCTTCATCCCGTAAAAGCTTCTCTCGTGGAAAATTGTAGCTTTTTTCAACTCTTCTATAAACGGTTCGTTTTCAAGCTTCTTCAAAAGTTCTCTTGGAGTTAGACTCTTCTTGAGACCATACAGTTTTGTGAGCATGAAATAAAGTTCTCTATAACGAATTCCCGAGAATTTTGAGATCTCCTTCTCTTCTTTTTTCTTCAGGACTTCCGAGATTTTCTCCTCTTTTTTAACTTTTCTGCCAAAAATTTTTCTGCCAAAAGTTAATTTCAGAAGAAGAATAGACAGAAGAGTTAAAGCTACGAAGATAAATAAAACTAAGGGAATATACTGAGAATAAACATGAAGTTGTGGAATATTTGATTTTGCCGGAAGGTGAAGCTGTAGAATGTTCGACTTTACTGGAAGGTAAAGTTGCAGAACATTTGACTTTGCTGGCTCGTAGCGTTCATCTCCATTGAATACCGCGAATATCTGATGATTTCCAGCTTCTAGAGACAGGTTGAAATAAAAGTCGCCCATAGCATGAATCTTCTTTAAAGGCTTACCATCAACATATACCTCAAGAGGAACTTCATATTCTGAATCAACATATCCTGTGATCTTGAACTCTTTTCCTGCTATCGGAACTTCTGATGAACTCAGAGTGATATTCAGCTTATCGCCATAGAAGATAACTGTTACAGAAGTTTTTGAACCTTCGTAGATTTCGTCACCCAAGAAGAGAATATCAAGGTAGAATGTTTTTCTGATATCACTTTTAAGAGTGATCTCGAAGTTTCCATGATGGTCTGTGAGAACTTTTTCACCATCCACTATGACTTCTTTATTGCTCAGGGGATTGTTCTTGTAATCCTGAAGAGAACCGTGAATCGTGAAGTTCTCGGAAATGTGAGAGACCCCTCCATCAGCAATTATGAAAGTCGGAATTTTTGAAACGTTCAAAATCAATGTGTTTGATCTTAGCTCTCCACTTGTGGCAAAAATTTTGTGAGCGCCAACCTCTTTAAAAGAGGTCGCAAAAATGAAGCGCTCATTTTCGACTCTGAAAGGTATTTCTGTCTCTGAAGCTGAAGAGATTATGTGGAGTTTCACTTCACTTACTCCAAAAGCATAACCGTAAATCTCAACGGTTTCAAAGAGGTAGGGAGTCTCCTTAGAGGCATATATGACTATTGCCATTTTGGAAATTTCAGAATATTTCTCCAGCATTTTTTCGTATTGCGTGAAGATTCTCTCCAATCTTTCAAGATTCTTTTCTATTTCCTCCGTGTTTAATCTCAGCTCTCTCCCTTCAGAGTCATAGAAACTGAGATTTTTAATGGTCTCAACACTTTCTTTTGCCTCTTCAATCCCCATTCTTCCCAACTTAACTCCTCTGAGAGCATCCAGATATGCATCCCGACTGCCCTCCAGTTGCAGAACCTCGAAATTCTTCAAAAAGATCCTCTGACCTTCAGCTATGTTCTTCAAACCCTCTCCGAGCTTTATGAAGGGAGGAAGATCTTCTTCCAGTCTGCTCGTAATTCCTCTTGCTTTGTAGTATGTCACCTCGTTTGAAGTGATCGTGAGCCTGTTCTCTAAAATTTTCAACTCAGTGATGTTTTGCTCTATTTCTAAAATCTTCTCTGTAGAAGTGGTTGCCAGTTCAAGAAGGGAATCAAGAAAGAGATAAACAGGCAAATCGCTATTTTCAGCCTCTTCTATCTTCATCTGACGCTCTTCTATCCCCATTACAGGACTCGTCAAAATCAGCATGAGAGCGAGGACGAGAGAGATTGATTTTCTCATCTCAAACACATCTGTAAGAGAAACTATTAAAAGGGTTTCCCTCCCTATAACTCTCGATGCGCAGTTTAATTGCTACTCTCGCCCTCCTGATGCTTGGATTGACACTTCTTGTTTATGGAAGTTTAAACGATGAAGTCTCCTATGTTAACCTTGGTCTTGCTGGCATTTTTCTCTCTATCATCGTTTACACCTTCAAAACTTCAGAGTACGTGAAAAAGAACTCGTTTGAAATTTCTCTCGAACCCCTTGGGAGAATTCTAAACTCTTTAATTTCTGATTTAGCTCTTGAGGGTGAGGCTATATATGTGCCTCCATTTGGGGATCTCTCAAAGGGCGGAGTCTTCATACCACTGCATAGAGACTTTGAGCTCGATTTGACGAGATTGAGCTATGACGTGGCTTTTTTAACTTCAACGAGTAGCGAAAGAGAGATGGGTGTTTTTGTGGTCTCACCTGGAGAGAGACTGGTTGAGAGATACGAAGAACATTATGAGGGCTCACTGGAAGGTCTGAGCTCTAAAGAAGTCGAGAGCGTATGTCATGCCGTTCTGAAATCACTTGAGCTTGCCAAGAGCATTTACATAAAAGAGAGTGAAAATGAAATTGAAATTCTCGTGGAATCTGAAATTGGTTTTGAGGGTTTTTCTGAACAGCTCTTGGATCCGCTCAGCTCCTCAATTCTATCAGCTCTTGCCAAGGCAACAGGAGAACTTCTGAGGGTGAGGAAATATAAGAGTGGAGAGAGAATAGAGATAAAAGCTGAGAAGATGGGGAGGCCCGAAAAATGGATGTAGAGGATATCATAATACTTTTCCTCTCGTTCTGGATCCTCCTTTCAGCAATTTTAGTAAGAGGCGTAGATGTTTTTTTAACTCTCGTTCTTATAGGACTTCTGATTACTCTTGAAGTCTCTGGAGTATTCTTGGAGAGAGGCAAAAAAGAGCAGATCAAACCTATTGTTTATCTTCTTCTCTTCGTCTTCTCGATTATAGTGATGAAGAAGATATATGAGGTTCTGGTAAAATGATGAACCGATGGAGGGATCACTGGGACTTAATTTCAATAATATTGCTCTCTCTACTCCTCAATCTCATCATATTTCTCACTCCAGAAAGCGTTCTCAGAAAGTTACTGGGAATTCCATTCATCCTTTTCTTCCCGGGCTACGTGCTGATAGCCACCCTCTTCCCAGATGAAGAAGATTTGGATAATATTGAAAGAATCGCCCTGAGCTTCGGTTTGAGCATTGCAATTGTTCCGCTGATCGGTTTAACTCTGAATTATATTTGGGAGATAAGATTAATTCCGATTTTGATCAGCTTAACAGCCTTTACACTTCTCTTTGGAGTTGTTTCGATTTACAGAAGAGAGAAGTCTATGGATCCGTGGATACCGGAGATTAGTATTGAGAGGATAAAGGAAGAAATTGAGTGGGAAAGAGCGAGCAAAGTGGATAAAGTTCTAACGGTGATTTTAGTAATCGCAATAATTTCCTCGCTATTCGTGCTGGGATACATAATAACACATCCGAAACCTGGAGAGAAGTTCACAGAGTTTTACATTCTTGGAGAGTACGGAAAAGCGAGTGATTACCCAACCGATCTTCTCCTCGGAGAAGAGGGAAAGGTGATTATAGGGATTGTCAATCACGAATACAGAAATGTCACATATTTCATCGAGATTTGGCTGGTGAATGCCACGTATGATGTTGAGAGGAATCAAACCGTGATTCATGAGATGCACCTTCTCGATGTTCTCAGCGTTACCCTGCCTCATCAACCAGTTCAAATAGAAGGTAACTGGACTCCACAGTGGGAAACAAACTACACTCTCAGGATAAATGAGCCCGGAACATGGCAAGTTTGGTTTTTGCTTTTCAAGGATTTAAGACCCGAACTCACAGAGAACAATGCATCTCAGAGAATTTACGATGCGATAGAGGGAAAAATACAGAGTTTGAAGTTGAATGTTAAAGTTAGAGGTTACTGAGATATCTCATTCTTTTCTCAGCACTAAATACATTGCAATCACCAATCCTGCTATAGCGAACACGATCTCAAATCCCGGTATTCCTTGGATTGGTGTCGGAGTCTCCGTCGGGGTTACAGTTGGAGTAACAGTCTCTGTAGGAGTTGCTGTTGGAGTTACAGTTACTGTTTCTGTTGGTGTTGGAGTAACTGGTGTTACCGGAGATGGAGTTGGCGCTTCTGTGACAGTTGGAGATGGTGAAGGGGCACCTCCACCTCCCTGAAAAGACGAAGGTTGAGCTTGTGTGGGAGATGGAGCTGGAGGAGAGGATAACAGAGTTACCTGCTTTGTTATTCCTCCAACGCTCAGAGTGAACGTACCCGGTGGAATTGAACTCGTGTCATAGGAGTATTGATAGCGTCCTTCAGAATTAGCTGTTATCTTAGTGCTTGCGATGATCTCTAACTCCACAGTTGAGGCTGAACTCTCCCCATATATCATCACATCATAAGTTCCAGCTGGTACATTGCTCTGAGATACAACAGCAACCCCGTTGGATGCATCTGAACCTTTAGAGATCCATATGAGCAGTTTTACACCTACATTAAGGTTCTTCACGTTTTTTGCAACGACCTTAAAGTTATTCGGGCCAGAAGGAATCTTCACATCTGATATATAATACCGATAAGTTCCCTCTGAGACCGATACGATAGTCTTGAATGATACACTTACGGTTATCTCTTCTCCAGGAGAAGCGTCTCCACTTATGCTCACAACATCTCCCTTCATCGGTGTTTCGGGAGAGATATGCAATGAGGTGACGGCAGCACTAACTGGTGAGATCGCGAGAAGGAAAAAAAGAAAGGTGAGTGAGAGGGTTCGTGCTAATTTATCCACTCGCTCACCTTCTCCTCATTAGGTATATGGCTGCCACAAGTATGAGAACTATGACTGCCACAGCTATCCACAGCCATGGTGCTCTCTCCTCAACTGGTGTCGGAGTCTCCGTCGGGGTTACAGTTGGAGTAACAGTCTCTGTAGGAGTTGCTGTTGGAGTTACAGTTACTGTTTCTGTTGGTGTTGGAGTTGGAGCTACAGTCTTAGCAAGAGCTGCAAACTCGGTGAAGTGACTTACCGTGGCAGTTAAGGTATGTGTTGCTGTGTCTACTGTTGTCTCCAGCTCAATCCACTGAGCGGTTGCTCTATCATAGTATGCAATGACAAGATTCTCCTCACTAACCCCTTCCGGTAAACTCTCTGGATCATAGTTCATCTTTAGCGTGATTGGAGGATCAAAAGTTGCTCCGTCTGGACCGAGATCATAGACAGTTCCAACGACGTAGGCATTAGAGGGTGGCTCAGGCGCTTCTGCTACAGGCTCAATGGTTATCTGAGTCACCGGTTCTCCACCCACGAGTGCTCGAGTCCCTTCTGGAATGCTCAACGTAAGCATCTCATCGCTTGAAGATGCCTGAACGCTCTGCTGTATCACTCCGTTCTCATCTATTATATCTGTGAGATCCAGAGTGACTGGAGCAGCAGGAGTTGGGGACGGAGTCACCGTTGGAGTTGGTGAAGGAGCCGGTGCAGCGACTGCCTCTGGAGTATATGTCATGAGATTAATTTCCTTCTGGGCGAAAGCAACTAGCCTGTTGCTCCCGCTGGAGTCCCACACACCAACGGAAAGGATGTACTTCCCTGATTCCAGACCGCTGGTGACGAAGGAGAGAGTCTGAGATGTACTGCTTGTGACTGTCTTATAGACCACAGAGCCTTTATTAGCTCCTATTATACCCTCAATTTTCTCCTTTGCTATTGATGCATTCACATTACTCAGTCCCACTCCCGCTATTTTCCAAGACTCTGCAAGAGAGACACCATCGGCAGTCAATTTCGTACTCGACTTGTTTCCCTCACATGTGAACTTGAGTGTTGCGCTGTAGGCATCTTCGTGAATCAGTGCACCACCGAATCGATAATTTCCAGAGGGTGCTCCAGAAAGAGTCATTGTTGCTTGAAGGATGTCTCCAACATAAGCGCTGGAAGGTGCAGTCAGAGTAGAAGCATAATCAAGCACCTCAATTACGGTTGCGGAGAGAATATGCAGATCTTTATCTCCTGTCTGATTGAACATGGCAACCAGCACATAATCTCCTGCGCTGAGGTTTCCAATATTTAATGTCACATCTCCGTTGGAGTCGAGTGTAGCTGATGTATTCCACACCGATTTATTGAGGAGGTTTCTGAAGGTCTGAGAATTCCCATCCACCATGTCGGCGAATGCGTTCTTTAGTTCTGTTGGTGAGGTTTTCACCAGATAGAAGTAGGTTATGTAATTTGAGAAATTACTTGAAGCATCCAGTGTAACTGATATGTTATCTGTTGGGAGATAGAGTGAGTGTGTAGTATATGGGTAATTGACTTCATAATCCTGATGATCTCCAACTGTTGAATTTATTGTAATCGTTTTTCCGTTTTTGGTATATGGCCCAACAGAATTAACGCCATTATACACGAGTTTTATTGTTGGGATTTTTATGGAGGTACCTCCAATGGTTTTGAACCAGTTTCCTTCCTTGGCGATGATGATCTTCTCAGTACTTCCGTTTCCCTGAATTGTAACTTCAACCAGTTTATCACTCTCTGAAATATAGCCGGGAGTGCCTCCGTCTGCGGAGACAATTGAACTCATGGAGACCAAGATTAAAAAAGAAACTATGGTGGCGGTCATCATTCTCTTCTTCATCATATCTACATGCCCCCGTTTTTAACTTTTGACAATTTAAATTGTTTTTAATCAAAACCATTTATATCTTACTACGGTCTTTTTTAAGAGGGTTCCACTCGACGTAACGTTTATTTGTGGATAAAAACAACTTATTATTAAAAGCCAAGCTAAGAGATGGTTGAAGTTTTAAAAAGATAACGAAGGAGGATTTTTGGATGCTATGTGTTCATGAATCAAGTAACGAGAGAGTTTGGGCAAACACGCAAAATGGAGTTATGAAGTCTCACCCATACTGTAAAAAATGTGGGACTTTGAAGAATGTCTCCTCAGATAAAGGAAAGAAGATCAGCTATTTCATTATAGCCTTATCGAGGCTCAGGAAAATTCTCAGGATGAGAGGATATAAAATATCTGATGCTCAGATAAGGTTGATCGTAAAAGAATTAACTGAGATTGAAGGATTTGACGATCTCTGGTGGATAACTTTCTCAAAACAAAAAGAAATTTTCATTCAAGTGGTGAGGAAATATGTCAGAGTTTCTAAAAATCTTGTAGAGTCAGTCGTATGATTGAGAAAATATTAGAAATAAATTACGGAAATTAACTCTCTCCGGCCAGCAGAAACTGAGCGTCAAGCGATGAGGGGGGCTGGTTGGAGGGTTAGCAGGCATTATTAATATAAAATCGGAATTACAATCAACTTATAACCTCTGAGTGAAATGAAAGTGGTGTGGAGAACTCGGTGGCTATTCTAAGATTGCTCAAGAATGTTGCAAACTGGAAGGAGCTCGTTAAATTTTAAATTTTAATATTTCCAACAAAAAGATCTCTCATTGAAGTTTTTGGTGATGTATATGTGTGGAATAATCGGTTATATAGGTCTCAAAAAAGCCAGCCCAATTCTGCTAAAAGGATTGAAAAATTTAGAATACAGGGGATATGACTCTGCAGGAATGGCAGTCTTAAGTTCTAATGGTATAGAATTCAGAAAAGGTGCTGGCAAGATAGAGGAGATTGAGAGGAGATTGAATTTTGAAGAGCTGGAAGGGAGCATAGGAATAGCTCATAACCGCTGGGCCACTCATGGAGATGTCAATGATATCAACGCTCATCCGCACTTTGATTGTTCAAAAACGATTGCAATAGTCCACAACGGAATAATTGAGAATTACAAGGAGCTGAAAGAAAGTTTATCAGATCATAACTTTGAATCCGAAACAGATTCAGAGGTGATTGCTCATTTAATAGAGGAGGAGCTTGAAAGAGGATTATCGTTTGAAAAAGCATTCATGAGTGCAGTATCGAAACTTGATGGAAATTATGCTATTTTAGCAATAAAAGCCGATGAGGAGAAGATCTTAACTGCAAGAAGGGGTTCTCCGCTTGTTGTGGGAATTGCCGATCATGGAATATTTCTCTCTTCCGACATCCCGTCATTCCTCGAATGGACTAAGAAAGTTGTTTATCTTCAGGATTACGATGTTGTGGTGGTTGACAGAAATGGAATCAGAATCCATAATCTGATAGAAGGGGAAGTTTCCAGACCGATTGATACCGTTGAATGGGATGCCGAGCAGGTGAAGAAAGGTGGATTTGAGCATTATATGCTCAAGGAGATAATTGAGCAGACGGAGACTATACAGAGAGCAATACAGCAGGATGAGGATGTTGTGAAGAGAATTGCTGAGGAGATAAGAAGAGCATATGGAACATTCTTCGTCGGATGTGGCTCAAGTTATCATGCGTGTCTGGCTGGGAGCTATCTTTTCTCCAAACTCGCAAAGACGCATGTTAACGTAGTTCTGGCATCTGAATTTGAAAATTATGAGCACTTTTTAACAGAGAATACTCTGGTTTTTGCTGTATCCCAATCGGGAGAGACTGCTGATGTTCTCGAGGCGGTTAGAACCGCAAAGAGGAAGGGTAGCAGAGTTATAGGAATCGTGAACAGAATGGGGTCCTCTCTGACAAGAGAGAGCGATCAGTTTTTGCTTATGAATGCCGGACCTGAGATCTGCGTTCTCTCAACGAAAACATACACATCTCAGGTTGCGCTGATGACTCTTCTTGCTTATGCGTTACTGGAGAGACACGAGGAATGTGTTGAGAAGTTCAAAGAACTGTACATGGACATCTACAATCTGACTTCGAGATCGATGAGAGATTATTTGAAGCGCCTAGCAGAGATGCTTGCAGATAAAGAGCACATTTATCTAATCGGTAGAGGACTCCAGTATGCCACTGCTCTGGAAGGAGCTCTCAAGATTAAAGAGGTTTCCTATATCCATGCAGAAGCTTTTGCAGGTGGCGAGCTCAAGCATGGTCCTCTGGCATTAATCGAGAAGGGAACTCCAGTAATAGTTTTTGTTTCTAAGGAGAATGAAGAGAGAATTCTGTCGAATGCCAGCGAGGTTAAGGCGAGAGGAGGATTTATAATAGGAATTTCTGCTGAAAGACACGAAATCTTTGATTACTGGATTAAAGTACCAGAGTGTGGTGATCTAAATCCTATTGTTCAGATAATTCCGATCCAAATTCTCGCCTATCAGCTTGCAGTGCTTAGAGGACTGGATCCAGATAAACCGAGAAATCTTGCTAAGAGTGTAACGGTGATATAAAACCCTATATCTGAAAAGTGTCTTAAACTGATGAGACAAAAATCATAAATATGTCTTATTACGTTAAGACAATATGGACATACTTGAAGAGGTTATAGTTGAATTCCACAAACTCGGTCTGCCGGAGATGGAGAGAAGGGGGCCGGAATTGCCTGTCAATCTCAACAAGGCGATAACTGTAATCGGGTTCAGGCGGTGGGAAAAACCTACTTCCTCTATCAGACAATGCGGGAATTGCTAAAAAGTTTAAGGCTTGAGAACATCTTTTACGTAAACTTTGAAGACAACCGCTTGGAAGGAATAAACTCAGGAGACTTTTCGAGGATAGTTGAACTCTACAAAAATACAATCCAGAATCGAAAACCATGTATCTATTCTTCGATGAAATTCAGAATATTAACGGCTGGGAAAGTTCGTCAGGAGGTTGCTTGAGAGGAGAGACGTTAGAATTTTCATAACTGGCTCATCGTCAAAGCTTTTGAGTAAGGAGATAGCGACTTCGCTGAGGGGTAGAAGTTTAAGCTTTAAACTGTTTCCACTATCATTCAGAGAGTTCTTGAAGTTCAAGGGCTTTGAAGCTAAGGAGCCATTCATAGAAGACGAAAGAGGAATGATAATGAGGTTACTTGAAGAATACCTGCAGTTCGGTGGTTTTCCAGAGATCGTGAACTACGATGTTCATCTGAAGCTGAAGACTCTCCAAGAGTATCTTGACATGGTAGTTTACAGGGATCTCGTGGAGAGATATGGTATTGAAAAGATCTCAGTAATGAAGGCCCTTATAAGGCTTGTAGTGAAGAATTTTTCGAGGAGAGTTTTGATAAGAAGCCTGTATAATTCTTTATCCTCTGGAATGACCTTAAGCAGGAATACCGTTTACGAATACTTTTCGTATCTTGAAGATGTGAGCTTTGTTTTACCCGTGAGGGAGTTCAGTTTTAGCGAGAAGGAATCAATGAGAAGTAGTGCCAAACTCTACGTTGTCGACAACGGCTTTCCAACGATTTACGGTTTAAAGGATTTGGGGTGCAGAATGGAGAATGTAGTTGCAATTGAACTTTTGAGGAGAAAGCATTACTTCAATCCGATTCTTGAGATATGCTACTGGCATGATAGACAGCAGAGAGAAGTCGATTTTGTTGTTACAGCGGATTTAGGTGTTAAGGAGTTGATTCAGGTCTGTTACGATGTTGATGATTTCAACACAGAGAAGAGAGAGATTAATGCCCCTGCTGAAAGCTTCCAAGGAAGTTGGATGCAAGAATCTGCACGTCATCACATGGGATTACGAAGGTGTCGAAGAGGTGAGGGAGGGAAAGTGAGGTTTATTCCTCTCTGGAAATGGCTTCTTAAAGCATCCTGAATTTTTGGAGGCATCTTATGAAAGCTGTAATTCTTGCTGCTGGTAAAGGAGAAAGACTTCAGCCTTTAACTGATCGTAAACCTAAGACGATGCTTCCCATCTGCAATAAACCACTAATTGATTACCAGATTGAAATGGTGAGAAAACACGGAATTGATGAAATTGCTGTTGTTGTTGGTTATTTGGAGAGGACGATAAGAGAGCATCTGAAAGATGAGGTTAAATTTTACAGAGATGAAATGATTAAGGGAACTGCTTCAGCTGTTTACGCTTCGAGAGATTTCATCGATGATGAGTTCATTCTTCTTTACGGTGATCTCTTCTTTGATGGATCGATTAATGAAGTAATCAAAACTCCGAACTCGATGGCCGTAGTTCACATTGATGATGTCTCTCGATACGGTGAAGTGATTTCTCGAGATGGAAGACTGATTGAGATTAAAGAGAAGAGTTCACATGGAGGAGGTTTTGTGAATGCCGGAATCTATCATTTTGATCCTTCAATTCTGGAGTTCATAGAGAGGACTGAAGAGAGCGAGAGAGGAGAGTTTGAACTAACGGATTCGATAATGATGTTGAATTCTGTTAAGGATGTTAGAGTTGTTCCGCTGAGCGGATACTGGAACGATATCGGCTATCCGTGGGATTACCTCGATGTGAACATGCATGTGCTCGAGAAAATCGGCTTTTCAATCGGTAAGAACACGGAAATATGGAATAATGCAACGATAAGAAAACCTGCTGTGATAGGTGATGAATGCGAGATAAAGAATTGCGTGATTGAGAGATCTGTGATAGGAAATAATTGCGTTGTTGGCGAGTTCTCTGTGGTTAAGAGAAGTGTCATAATGAGCTCTTCCAATGCGCCTCATTTGAACTATGTTGCGGATTCTGTGATTTCTGAGGGATGTAACCTTGGAGCTGGAACGAAAATAGCGAATCTCAGATTCGATGACTCCAATGTTAGGGTCACGATCAAGGGTAAAAGGATTGATAGCGGAAGAAGAAAGCTTGGAGCTTTCATCGGTTACAACGTGAAGACTGGAATCAACGTTTCGATATATCCCGGTGTGAAAATTGGAAGTGATAGCTGGATTGAAGCTGGAGTTCTGGTTAGGAGGGATATTAACGCCTAATGAGATAAAATATATTCTGATGTCTCACTAAGAAAGCCAAGATTATGATTAAGCCTATAACTTCCGAGATGAAGGTGTGAGAAGAAGAGGGTGTGTATTCCGATACAATTCTCGAAATATATCCATAGAAACTCACGTGTTCTTTCACGGGAAATTCCAAACCCAATAAAGGCCAGAGAAGAGTTGCTGGTTCGCTCCACATCTCGTCTTCAAGCAAGTGGAGAAATGATGCAAAAGACAAAAACAGAAATTTCCTATAGCTCAATCCAATGAAGAGGAGGAGGATGAGAAAGATGAATAAAAGAGTGTGTGCAAAAACTCTGCCGTTGTTTAAAGGCAATAAAATCATTCCCACGGGCTTATCCAGTATATCTGGAAGTAATGAACCTATTAGAATCATTCTGTAGTCCACTTTGATCTTTAGCTTTGATTCTACTAACCAAGCGATTCCAATTGTAATTCCAATGTGTCCGAGGAGTAACATGGATTATTTAAAGAGAGTCTCCGAGCATATTTTTAAATTACGCTTAGTTAGATTGAGAGAAGAAAGACTGCAGTTAAATATCCATTAGTTTACTAATCCTGCAAAATTTTTATAAATTGGTGATAGAAGTAATTAATGGTGATTATTGATGTTTGTGGAAGTTAAGAAGCTTGACAGTCAAGGTAGGATTGTTCTACCAAAAGAGTGGAGAGAAAAATGGGGTAATGAAGTAATTATGATTAAGTTTAACGATAGAATAGAAATACTGCCAAAGAGAAGTCCCAAACTTTCGCAGTTCTTCGATATAATTGAAGCTGAGATCAAAGAAGATGTTGAAAAGGAGCTTCTTGAGGAGCTGTTTGGATGAGGTTTATAGATACCAACGTATTCCTTTACGCTGTTGTGAAGCCTAAAGGGAAGGTTAGCGAGAAGATCCTCGAAAGAAAGGAGAGATCCAAACGAATTCTGCTCAGGATTGAGAATGGGGAAGAGGTGATTACTACAGTAGTTCACCTGAGCGAGATTACTAACATTCTGGAAGCAAGAGTGAATCTCGCAACAGCTTTGAAGTTTGTTGAAAACTTATTGCTTGCTGAGAACCTCAGAATTTTACCTGTTTCACAGGAGGACTATCTAAGAGCTCTGTTAATTGCTAAAGAGAAAAATGTTAGCATAAACGATGCTCTGGCTTATTTGAAGATGAGAGAGATCAACGTTAAAGAAATTTACACTTTCGATGATGACTTCAGGAATCTGGATGTTATAATTGTGCAAGAGTGAGTTCCAAGGGGTGTTTCTAAGGAGATTTGATGAAAGTCTCATGGGAAGGTGAATAAGTTTGAAGATGGTGATGGTAACAGCTTTCTGGGGGCTGGCTTATCCTACCGGTTCTGGCATTTATGTTCACGCAATGAGTATGGTGTTTTAGTTTTTGATGAGGTGTGTTGTTATGCGAAGTAACATAATTGCGGTAATTCCAGCATACAGAGAGGAGATTGCTGTTGGTAGTGTCGTATTGAAGGCTAAGAAACATGTTGATAGGGTTATTGTAGTTGATGATGGCTCACCAGATAAAACAGCGGAAGTTGCGGAGTTAGCGGGGGCTGAAGTAATAAAGCTAGATAAAAACTATGGAAAAGCCTATGCTTTGATGAGGGGATTTGAAAGAGCTAAGGAGCTAGGATGTTCAATCATTGTAATGCTTGATGCAGATGGACAGCATGATGCGGATGAGATTCCCTTACTGATTGATCCTGTGCTAAAGGGTGAGGCTGATCTAGTTATTGGATCGAGATTTTTGGAGAAGAAAGGAAAGATTCCGAAGTACAGGACTCTGGGTCAGAAAATACTTACATTTACGACAAATCTCGGCTCCGACATAACCGTGACTGACTCTCAGTCCGGTTTCAGAGCTATGAACAGGAGAGCCTTGGAAAATCTCGATTTTGAATCTGAAGGCTATAGCATAGAATCTGAGATGATTACACATCTCTCATCAAAGGGATTTATCATAAAAGAAGTGCCTATCTCTGCAATTTATGATGTTCCACACAAACACAAAATTAATCCTTTTTCTCATGGATTTAGCGTTCTCAACGATATAATCGGTTTGATTGGATACAAAAGACCTCTACTTTTGTTTGGCTTAGCCGGTTTCATTTTTACTGTTTTGGGTTTAGCCTTCGGATTCTGGGCATTTTCAGTTTATTATGCTACGAATAAGCTTCCATATGGACCTTCGATTGGAAGTGCAGTATTCTTGATACTTGGTCTGCTTATGATTACTTCAGGTTTGATTTTGAATTCTCTTGTGCAGATGATGAAAATCTATAGAAAATAGAGTAAGGGATTTGCATAGATAGAATGAGAGCATATGTCTTTGGTTTCATAGCTATAGTTTTAGCAGTAAGTGAGTTCATAGTCTGGAAGTTTGGCTTCTGGATGCTTGTAAAGCTGATTCTGAGCCTAGGATTTTTAGGAATAACATTGATGCTTGGACTTTTCTTGGCCTTGACTATTTACGCCGAGAGCTGGAAATATGCTCTGTATCTAGCGATTCCGACAGTTTTGAGTGGTTATGCAACATACCTATGTGTAACTTGGCAAAAACTTGAGATTGTTGTTGGAATTATAGCTTTGTTCGTTTTGGGATTAAGTTGGTTTGTATGGTACATAAGCGATCCGGATTTGGGGTTGATTGATAGATTCAAGAGTGCCGAAAGACACGAGAGAGAAGGAAATTATAGGGCTGCAGCAAGAAAATATGAAAAGAAGGGAGATTACAAAAAAGCTGGAGAAATGTATGAGAAACTTGGATGGCTAGAGAGCTCTGCATGGGCTTATGAGAGAGCTGAAGAGTGTGGAAGAGGTACGAGAATTACAGAATGAGAATCACAAGAGGGCCTCATGAAAATTCCTCAGATCCCAGATGAGCTCATCTTTCTTGGGAACTCTCCTTGCAACTATCCCATAATACTTCTCATAACCTTCGAGCCCAATAAGCTCAGCTTTCCTTCTGAGGTCTCCGAGGATTCTATCAATGTCTCTTTCACTCAATTCCCTCCATTTAACCTCCACCAACAGAACCTTCTTCTCACGCTCGTTTAACGCCACCAGATCTACCTCCTCACCTTTATGCCACCACCCTCCTATCTTGGAGAATTTGAATGGCAACCCTTCACGCTTGTTGAGTTCAATGAGAAACTGCCCCGCAATACCCTCGAAAACCATGCCCAAGTAGTTCGCGTAGTCCTTCTTAATTTCCCCGATATCGAAAATACCTTCCTCGATGGAGGAGAGATTCGGATAGATGTAGCGGAACCAGAACGCCACAAAATTGTCTCCGATATAGTATCTCCCCTTCTTCGACCTAGCACTTTCAGTTACGGGAAGTTTTTTTACGAGGAACTCTGTTTCAATCAGATTTTTCAGATACTGTGTGATATCTGAATGCTTTGCTTTTACGTGCCCTCTAATCTCTTTCGGCGTGTTTTTGCCGAGAGCCACTGCTTCGAGAATCCTCTTGTATGTTGTCACATCGCTGAACTCGTACTTCATCAAAAAATCAAGCTCGTCTTTCAGGAAAGTATCGAACCTCTTTAACTCTCTTTCGAGCCACTTCCAGAAAGGTGGTTTAATTTTTTCGAGGTAGTAAGGGATTCCATCCGCAAACCCGTATATCTCGACTAACTCCTCCCACTGGAGATCGGGAAAGAATTCCCTGAGATTGAAGAATTTCAGAGGCTTCAACTTTATCGAGGCGGTCCTCCTTCCGTAAAGCGGGCTTTTGTAACTGAGAACTCTGTCACTCATCATGGAGATTGACGAACCAAGAAGTACGAGCTTCGTGTTTGTACTGCTGAGAATCTGATCAACTACACGCTGGAAGAGCGACACAACTTTTGGATCCTCCTTAATTAGGTTGGGGAACTCATCTATTACAACAACTTTACCCTTCAGAAAGTTGAAATAAGCTTCCCAGTCTTCCTGAGCATAGGAAATTTCCGGGACGAGTTTCGAAGCCGATTGCTTGAAGTGCCTGAGATTGCCTCCTTCAATAGCAAGGTAGTATACGTATTCCCTGTCTTTCACTGCCTCAAGGGTTAATCGAGTTTTGCCGACCCTCCTCTTACCGTAGATGATGATGAGCTCGAATGCTTCGCTCTCTAACCTTTCCCTCAGAGCCTTCAACTCCTCCATTCTGTCAACGAACTCCATGATAACCACCATTATGATAATTTGAGTTATTATTTATATTTCTGTCGGTGAAAGATACAGAACCTAAATCCAAGGAGTACATGAAAACCTGCTTAAGTTCGGTTCTTGTAAACGAGTCGTTAGAGGTTATTGTTCTTTTGTACCAAATGCATAAAATAAATATCGAAAATATGGTGAGTTAGATGATTTCGATAATATTGGGCACACGCCCAGAAATAATCAAAATGAGCCCTGTTATAAGGGAATGCAAAAAAAGGGGGTTAGATTACTTCATTTTGCATACGGGTCAGCATTACTCTTATGAAATGGAGAGAGTGTTCTTCGAAGAGTTGGAATTGCCCCAGCCTAAGTATAATTTGGACGTTGGATCTGGAACACATGCAGAACAAACTGGTAAAATAATGGTTGGAGTTGAAAAAATTTTGATGGATGAAAAGTCAGATGTGGTTCTGGTGCAGGGTGACACTAACACGGTTTTGGCTGGAGCTTTAGCTGCTACCAAACTGAATATTAAGGTAGGACACGTTGAAGCTGGATTGAGGAGCTATGACAGGAGAATGCCTGAGGAGATTAACAGGGTATTGAGCGATCACATTTCCGATTATTTATTTGCTCCAACTGAGAAGGCTAAGCAGAATTTGCTGAGAGAGGGGATAGACGAAAACAAGATATTCGTAACCGGAAACACCATCGTTGATGCTGTCTATCAGAATTTGGAGATTGCTAAAAGAAAGGTAAATGTGCTGAGAGAGTTGTGTTTAAGACCCAAGGAGTACTTTCTCGTTACTGCTCACAGACAGGAGAACGTCGATGTTAAGGAAAGGCTAAAGGGGATTTTGAAGGGTTTGGAATTAATTCACGAAAAGTTTTCCATGCCTGTTGTGTTTCCGGTGCATCCGAGAACTCAGAAAAGGATGAGGGAGTTTGGACTTGGTCTGGATGGTGTGGAGGTCATTAATCCTCTGGGCTTTCTCGAGTTTTTGCAGCTTGAAGCCAATGCAAGGTTGGTTTTAACGGATTCAGGGGGTGTACAGGAAGAAACTTGCATATTGGGCGTTCCCTGTGTAACTTTGAGGGACAACACAGAGAGATCGGAGACTTTAGAGGTGGGGTCAAATATCTTAGCTGGAACAGACCCGAGTAAAATACTGGAGAGTGTGAAGGTTATGCTGAACAGAGAGAACAGCTGGGAGAATCCATTTGGTGATGGCATGGCTAGAGAGAGAATTGTTGAGATTTTGGAGGGAACATGAGAATTCTAATTACATCGATTGTAGATTTGAGGAAGACAGCTCCCAATAGGCTGCATCACTTTATTAGACATTTGTCGCAAAAACATGAAATTACCGTTATCTGCATCAATGATTGGTGGAAAGCCAGCTTAGTTGATACAAGCAAGTACTATCGAGATTTTAAGGATGTTCTAGATAATATTGAGATTAAATATATCACAGAAAAGAAAATAAGTCCCTTTAAACAAGAATTTTTATCTCCAAGATTAATGAAATTGGAAAGTAGCAGTAGTAAGGACTTTGATGTGATTCTTAATTACAATACCCTAATTTCTGGATATTACGTAACAAAAAAGCTGAATTTGCCGATGATTTATGATTTAGCCGATGATCTACCAGAGATGATTGCGAACTCTTCTCAAATTCCTATACTCCTCAGACCTCTTGGAAGATGGATTGGGAGGAGTATGCTTAAAAGGAACATAGCAATCGCAAAGAAGGTTACAGGAATAACTAAAACCCTTCAAGATAACTATTCGATTCCGGATGAGAAATTTGAGTTGATACCGAACGGCGTGGATACTGAAGTCTTTAAAAAAGTTAAAGGTGATCTGAGAGAGAGACTTGGATTAGAAGATAGTTTTGTTTTGGGTTATGTTGGTGTTTTAAGGGAATGGGTTGATTTAACACCTGTTTATCAAGCAATTAAAAACCTTGAAAATGTAAAATTGTTGATTGTTGGAGAGGAAGGAATGTTAAAAAAGAACAGAGAAATGGTTAGAAGATATGGGGTTGAAGATAAAGTCATCTTTACTGGAACCATTTCCTATACTAAAGTGCCACAATATATTTCAGCAATGGACGTTTGCTTAATCCCCTTTAAACACAACGCTATATCACAAAATGCTGTTCCTCTTAAGCTATTTGAGTATATGGCATGTGAAAGACCTGTAATTTCTACTAGGCTAAAGGGAGTTATGGAAGTTGTTGGTGGTATGATATTATATGCCGATACAGTTGATGAATATATCACTCAAATTAGGAATCTTCTCGAAAATCCAGACTTAGCGGATGAATTGAAAAAGAATGGAAAGAAATTTATTGAGAAGAAATACAATTGGAAAAAGATCACGAAGAAATTAGAAAAAGTTTTGCTTATAACATAATAATTGTTTTGATAGCTGAAGGAGGTGATGTAATAATGTGTTATAATTCATCTAGGTTAGTTACGATAATATTGCCCACCTATAATCGTGCTATTAAGCTAAAGGATTGTATAAGTTCTGTTTTAGCGCAAACATACTCTAATTTTGAATTAATAATATGTGATGATTGTTCCACAGATGAAACTGGGGCAGTTGTGAAGCAATTTATGACGAGTGACAAGCGAATCCGATATTATAGAAATGCTACTCGTAAAGGATTACCTGCCAATAGGAATATCGGGATATGCAAGGCAAAAGGAAAATACGTATTCTTTATTGAGGATGATATGGTACTCGATCCAAAATGTGTTGAAATTCTTATGAAGAGTCTTACTCTGTTGCAATCTAAAGGGACAAAAGTGGGGGGTATCGCTCCAAGATTAGTAGTGCAACGTGATCGGGGAGATCACAAGTTAGGCATACTTAATTATGCTCTCCGCAGAGATAATGAAAAACTCAACGTTCCATGTAAAGTAAGTAAGCATACAGGTATGCGATACTTTAACTTTAGTTGTGAGTTTAACGATATATTGGAAGTACCAGATATCCATGCATGTTCATTATATCCTCGAAATGTTCTTGAGGAAACGGGTGGCTATGACGAGAAGAGGTTTAAAGGAAATTTCCTTTATGAGGAAACAGATCTGAATTATAGGATTAGAAAGAAAGGATACAAACTCTATTTTGAATCTAGAGCTGTTTTATATCATAGGATTGCTAACGAAGGTGGATGTAGAGTTGACACCTTAAGATATTGTTACTTTTTCATGCTGAATCATATTAAATTTGTGACAAAAAATTTTGGCTTTAGATCATTATACATGATTCCTTGTTTTTTGATCCTCATAGCTTTTACTGGAGTAAAAGGTGCATTCTATAGGATTATGAACATGTTAAGGAGGGTGTAATTTTTGAAGATATGTTTCATTGGGCACTATTCTGGAAATCCTGATGAAGGTGTTAAAAAGGTATCATTTTATCTATATAGAGAATTAGTAAAATCTCACGAAGTTATGAGTGTTGATATAAGAAGTGTAGTAAAGCACTGGAAAGCTATTAAAGAGTTTAATCCAGACATAATTCACTTTGTTGTCGGTCCATCTACCGTCATAAGCTTTGTCATCTTAAAACTTCTTTCGTCCTACTGCAGAAGTTCTAAAGCAATAATGTCTGCACCACAGCCAGGCTATTTACATCTTAAAAGACTAATTCCTCTACTAAAACCGGACTTAATGTTAGTCCAGTCTCACAAAAGCGAAAAACTATTCCAACATTTAGGTTGTAGAACCCGATTTTTCCCTAATGGAGTAGATACCAAGAAATTTAGTCTTATAAAAAGCAGAAAAAAAATTGAATTACGGGAAAAATACGGAGTAGACACAGAAAAATTCGTCATTTTACATGTGGGGCACATAAAAACTCGAAGAAATCTTCATCTTTTGCAGCAATTACAGAAAGACGATAATCAAGTAATCATTATTGGTAGTACCTCGACACCTATAGAAAAAAAGGTTTATAAACATCTGAGAGAAAAAGGATGTTTAGTCTGGACAAATTATTTCAAAAATATAGAGGAAATTTACAACCTTTCTGATTGTTATATTTTTCCTACTATTGATAAATTTAGTTGTATAGAAATACCCCTTTCAGTATTAGAAGCAATGGCCTGTAACTTACCCGTAATTACAACAAAATTTGGAGCACTACCTAGAGTATTTGATGCTGGAGATGGTTTATTTTTTGTAGAAAGAGAAAAAGATATTTATGACGCTATAGAGATTATCAAAAATAAGGATGTAAATATAAAGACAAGAAAAAAAGTTTTGCCATTTTCTTGGGAGAAACTCATCAAAGAATTAAAAAGAATTTATAAAGAAATTACTATATCGACTCAAGGAGCACTTGCGGGGCTTTAAAATAAAATTTTCAAGAGTTGAGAAAAATGAAGGGGCATACACTAATTTGTTTTATAGGAATTGATGGTTCTGGGAAGAGTACATTATCAAAATATTTGTATGAAGAGCTAAAAAAAAGAGAATATAATGTTTCATACATATGGTGGCTGGAGGGAGAATATTCTCTGTTAAGAAAGTTACTCAGAACGATAGGCAAACCCATATATAAGAATTTAAGAAATTGCGTGAATACTTTAAATGTAAGAAAGAGTAAATCCATTGCTATACATATATTTAATATATTATATCCGAAGCTAGTCTTGTTAGATTATTTAAGGTTTGGTATATTAAAGATGTGGCTCCCAAAAATTATAAATAATATAAATAATAAAATTATAAGTAATAGAGATAATAAAATAATAATTCTAGATAGGTATATATATGATATTATATTGTTTATATCTGAGGAATTTAATTATCCAATCTCTAAAAAAATAAAATTATTGAATATCTATAGTAAACTATTACCAAGCCCAGATCTAATATTTATAATAGATGTCCCTCCAGAAGTTTCGTATTTTAGGAAGAGAGAAGAAATAAGATCTATAAAAGTTGCTAAATTAATGTGGAAGAATTATCAGGAGTTATATTTCTCACTAAACAATTTAACTTCTGGAAAAATAATAAGAATTGATAATACAAAAAGATTAGAAGAGGTTAAAGCTGATATATTAAAGACTACACTGGACTTTATAAATGGTGACGAAAATGGAAGATAAAGTGATAGCAATTGGTATAGATTCTCTAGATCCGTATATCATATTAAAGTATAGAAAAGACTTACCGACCCTCTCTAAACTAATTACTGAAAGTCCCACGTTTATTTCAAAATCAGTCTTTCCTGTAGATACAATTCCTGCTTGGGTGAGCATATACACAGGCCTTCACCCTGGAAATCATGGAGTAGTTTACGTTTATGACGTTTTTGACCCAAATCTTAGCAACTTAAGAAAATTAGACATCAACCATATTAAAGGTAGAACATTCTACGATTATGCCAATCAGGAAGGTTTTAAGACCATTATAGCCTATCCAATACTGTTATATCCAGCTTGGGAGATAGATGGTATCATAGTTAGTAAATCACCTTTTGAAAGAAGGGTGGATTGGATTAGAACAGAAATCGACATTGATGTCTATCCAAACACCATTAAACAAAAATACAAGATTGCAGATAAATTTGTAGGTTTATGGGGAGGTTTCCCTGGAATTAAATATTTAAAAAAATGGGCGGAACTTGGCAAAGAGATAATAGAGAAAGAAAAAAGTATTGGAATAGAGCTGTGCAAAAATGAAAAATGGGATCTATTTTTTATATATTTTAGCTTGTTAGATATTGTACAACATAGACTTTGGAGGTTTTTTGATGAAGATGATCCAACATATCCAGGTCAAACTTCTTTGAGGTGGATAATCTTGGACTATTATAAAATGTTTGATGGAATCATAGAAGAATTTATAAAAATGCATCCCGATAAGACGTTGATAGTAATAAGCGATCATGGTCATAGAAGTAGACCAATTAAAACTGTTAATATAAACGAGTATCTAAGAAGGAGAGGTTTTCTTACGCCAAAAGGTAATGGATATCTTATAGGAAAAATACAAAGTAAAATTAAGAAAATTATCTTAGATTGTGCAAACAAGTTAGATATTGAGCATTGGTTAATTAAGCTCATTGTGAGAAACCAAAAGCTAACAAAAATCAGCAAATCAATATATTCCTCAGCAGGGGTTATAGACAGAGACAAAAGTATAGCTTACTTATCAAACTTTGTGGGGCTTAAGTCTTATTCTTATGGGGGTATTGAGATCAATAAAGATCTAGTCTCTAATATAGAATATGAAAAAATAAGGGATGGAATAATTAAGTCTTTATTAAAACTTAAAACCCCAGACAACGAGTCATTAATTAAATGGGTAAAAAAAAGAGAAGAATTGTATCTAGATAAGTTTAATGAAAAAATATATCCAGATATCATTTTTGAGCTTAAGGAAGACTATAGCATTGGGTGGAACATATGTTGTAATTTATATGAAAAGGCTTATGATCATAAAGTGGCGTCAGGAGGGCACAGAAAAGATGCTGTGTTTTTAGTTAGAAACGTAAATAGAAGAATAAGAAGCAAAGAAGTTAGCATAGTAGACGTGGCTCCGACAATATTAGATCTCCTAGGAGTAGACTGGAGGAGGCTCAATTTTGATGGAAAAAGTATATTCGGAGCGAATTAGCAACATTAATAAATTTTTTCTGTTCATTTCAATTATTTTATTTTCTTTAACACTTGGGGTATATCTATCAAAGCAAGAATCCACAGGTTTTTTTATTTTTGGCAACCTTGGCAAAGTCAAATTTTCTTTATATGATAGTAATGGTTATCGGATAGAACCTAGTAAATACACACCAGCATATGACATGTGGTTATATTTAATTCATATCATATGTGGATTGTCCTTTGTGGAAGTGGCATTTACACCAATTGGCATTTTAATTACTCCTTTTGTGTACTTTGTTTTAACTAAAAAAATATTTAATAGTTATTTGTTAGCTTTTATTGGTTCTTTTTATATAATATCAGAAATTGCACAAACGGGCTGGTATAATACATTTGCTTATGCTTGGGTACGTCCTGTTTATTTAGTATTTATTCTTCTATTCATCAATATTTTAAATAAAGAAATTAAACCTGAGCATGTTCTCGTCCTCTTCTTAATGTTTTGGGGCGCAACATTTACTCATTATACAGTTCCTGTATGGGTAATCACATTTATAGTAGTACTTTATTGTATCTCAAAACTAGAGGGTGGTATTTACTCTAAGAGATTAAGCCTGATAATAGTTCTGCTTGTAGTATCATATATCTCAATTAATAAAGTTTTCTATGATGTATTTATCCCATCACTCACCAAGATGGTTAATGAGAGTGGTTACTTCGATGCTATATCTGTTTTTTTTATGAAACTTAAATCGTATGCGTCTGGCCATAACATAATATCAGAAAAATATGTATATTACCCATCAAGAGGGATATACAGTACCGTTCGGCTAATGCTAAATTTTCTCTTTTTAATTCCAATACTTTTGTCATTACCTCCCATTATAAAGAAATTCATAAATATATTGAATCGAAAAGATAACACATCCAATTTTAATGTAAGTATCTACATATATTGTGCTTTTTTAATAACAATAATTGTACAGGCATTCGTATATGGAAATGTAACTGGTATTAGTAATCAATTCATTCTTTTTATGGGACCAATTATTATGTTAATAGCTTTGAACTTGTTTGGAAGTAAGAAGATTCGCTCCATCTTTTTAGTAGCTCTTTTAGTATTATCAACTACTACTCTCTCGCTTAGCCTCTCATATGAGGATGAATACTTGCGCTATTCATCCATTGAACCAAGTGGTATATGGTTACTTACCGCTGGGGATCATCAAAAGCACACTCATGTAGAAGATAAGCCTGTTGTGTTATCAACTATCTCCTATTATTATTACGTCAATTTTATAGGTATTGATTATAATAAAAGTATACGCCTCTCTTACTTTACATCAGATACGTATGAAAAGTTAGTTTCTCACAAATATTCTGGCCTTAACAAGTTGTGGGATTACGTTATTATAGATAAATTCAGTTACGATTATCATGTAAGTGGTGAGAGAATTAAATATTTCGAACCCTTATCTCGCTATAGTGTGGAAATCTACACTAACTCTAATCTAAATAAGGTTTACGACGATAGTATTGTATTAATATTCAAAACTTAAGTTGTGATAATAACATTTAAAATAAATATTTCAATCCTCCCTATTTTAACGAATCCAAGCCTAACAACTCTAAACAAAAACGACTAACTTCAGAGAAGACTCACAAAATTAAAAGCCTTTTCCTTCTCAAATGCTCTATTATAATGCTACATTAAGTCCATTCTCCAAACAGAACTGCATAAAGAGAGATGCTGCATACAAACACATTTAGATGTCTTTTTTAACCTCAACCCAATAATACTCTTACAAGTTTTTGGAGGTGGTTATGTTGACAGTTCTTTCAAGAGTTGAGAAGTAAAAAAATATAAAACGCGATAGTCATTATATAATTTTATTAGAAAAGCTTAAAAAGTGAAGTCCTATTCGTTGTGTGAAAAAGAGAAATTATCAAAAAATAGCAATAAAAATAATAGATAAAATACAATCCTATGCCCCATTCAATTATATAAAAATCTAATGGGGGCTTAAAAATGCAGAAAGAAAAATTTCGAAATAAAACAGATTTAAGAATTTGCGTCGTAGATTTTCCTTACCCAAAGAGAGTGCGCCATAGTTATAAATTTACATATAATCTTGTCCGAATTCTTAAAAATGTAGCTAGCACGCAGTATATTATAAGTGATAATTTGGCTGAATATAAAATTAATGATAAAAACATCCATCTAAGGGAAATAGGCATCGCCCCTCATTTTCTCCGTGATATTAAACCAAAATGGTTTTCTCTCTTACTTTGGATTTTCAAAAATATTCTCATCCAATTAAGAATCTGTATTAATTTACTTAAAGTATCAAAAAAAGTGGATGTAGTTATATTTTTTATGATGCTTCCATATACGGAAGTTTTACCAATGTTTTTTGCAAAATTACTTGGAAAAGTAATAATAAAAGTCCCGTTGGGGGTTGCTCCAAGAGATAGGATCTATGCCCCCTTCGTGTACAAATTATTTGAAAAGATGAGCCTCTGCTTATCTGATTATTATATCCCCGAATATGAAACCAACACTAAGCAATTAAAGAGATATGAGCAGCTAAAATATCCTCAAAAATTACTCCCAGCAGCACATTTTTTTGTGCTTGAAGATGAATTTAAGATAATGAAAACAATTAATGAAAGGGAAAATGTTGTTGGATACATCGGTGGTTTTAGGGAGATAAAAGGAATTGTAAACTTTGTTAAAGCTATACCTCTCGTTTTAAATAAAGATAACGAAATACGATTTTTAATTGCTGGAGAAGGAGTATTAAAGAACGAAATTGAAAAATTGATAAGGAAATATCCTGAAAATAAAGTGACTTTAATAGATTGGATACCCCACGAAGAGGTACCAAAATATCTGAACGAACTGAAATTATTAGTTATTCCTTCATATAGTGAAGGAGTGCCTAATATAGCAATTGAAGCAATGGCCTGTGGAACGCCAATTCTTAGTACAAAAGTTGGAGTTATACCAATGTTAATACAAAATGGAAAAAATGGATTTATTTTAGAAGATAACTCGCCAGAATGCATTGCCAGTAGTATAATTGAGGTTTTAAGCCGTGGTAATAGTTATCTTAAAAAAATAGCAAACAATGCAAGATATTTAATTGATGAAAAATATAAATTTCATTCTATAGTTGAAAGATGGAGAAGGATTTTAAACGAGATCGACAAAAATTTATTGGCTGACTAAGTGTAGGAGGATATACCTAAAAGTCCAATAAGGTATATATATAATATTAAAAATTAAAGCTGTAACAAGTTTTACGCCTCTCCAATGTTTCCCAATGAGTAATAGCTTTGTTCCAAATGTATAATAGAAATACTTAATGTAATGTCTTAATTTTTTTAATTTTTTGGATTTCTTTCTACTTGCTCCAATTTTATGCCATATTTTTGATTTCCCTGTTGCAAAAATCCTAAAATTACATTTAAGTGCTCTTAAAGAAATATCCACATCCTCGTATCCCATCGGAAATCTGCTATCTAATAACCCTGTACACTTAAGGGTTTCATTACGTATGATAAAGCAACACCCATTGACCCAATCTACCTCTACAACATTTTCATACTGTCCATAATCTATTTCGTTTTGCCCGATTATATGCCAATTACCCAACCAATAGTTGATTAAACCTCCAATAAAGTTTATTTTTTTAGGTTCATCATAATAATAAATCTTTGGTCCGACCAATCCAATTTTCTCATCACTCTCCGCAACCTTAACCAATTCGCTCAAAAACTCCTTATCGACAACAGTATCATTGTTTAAAAGCAAAATATAGTCAGGATTTAAAGCATTTAAAGCAAATCTTATTCCCACATTATTTCCTTCCGTAAATCCATAATTTTCTTCATTTTTTATGATAATAAGTTTTCTATTTGGGGGCAAGTTAGCAATTATTTTCTTCCCACTATTAGTTTTACTTTCTATTTCCTTCCTTGGATATTCTAAGACCATTATAGGCTTATTATCAATATTATATTTTAAAAAATTGGATCTCACTTTAATTTTACCTGTACAATATTCTTTTATTTTTTGGATTGAGTTATCCTCAGAACCGTTATCAACGACGATAACATCGTAATTTGGATAATTAATCTGATATACTGATTCTAAACACTCTATAGTCTCTTTCCAGCTGTTCCAGTTAAGGATTATGATTGAAACTTTTGGATTCATTAGACTTCACCTTTTTCAGCAATAGCAATTATATATTTCGAAGTGGTAAACAAATTATTTTTAAATTTGGATACTTTGTAATTCTCATCTATGATTTCTTCCAATTTTTTCTCTTTTTTTTCTGTATTATAAAAATCCCTATATTCTTTATTTAGATTTATAAACTTTTTAATGATCTTTTTGACAGTATTTCCTGTAGGGATGATTGAAAGAATATTTACTCCAATTTTTATTAATTTCTTTGTTAAGTTAATATCGCATTGACCATATAACTTAACGTTAACAAAATATTCATTTAATAAGTCAAAAAACTCCTCGGGATAAAATTCCTTAAAATGAAAGGGATTTAAAGGTTTTTCAGTATGTGGAGAACTAATTTTTTTGTTAGGTGTTGAACAGATAAATAATCCGTTATCCTTTAATACCCTTTTGCACTCACTTAAAAATTTTCTATATTCTTTTATATGTTCAATAGTTTCGAAAGAAACGACGACATCAAATGACTCATCATAAAATGGTAAACTTGTTGCTTCGCCTAAAATAAAACTTAGATGTCTTGTTTCATAAAAATTTTTAGCATAAATTACAGCATCTTTCGAAGCATCTAATCCAATTACTTTCTTTGCACCATTCTTTGCTAAATAATAGGATCCATATCCAGTTCCAGATGCAACATCTAAAACGAGTTTATCTTTGATATATTTTGATGCGAAAAAGTATCTATTTATATGTTCTTGATATACAACATAAGGCGTTTTACCTGGTACAACGCGCTCTCCTGTATATTCTAATTCAACTATAATATCTTTTCTTAGTTCTTTTTTGGACCCCATCTCAATATGAACCCCTCTAATTCTTTACTTTTGATTTGTATGGGGTATCCTAAATTAATTTTGCTCAATCAAATCACCACTTGCAAAAAATTCGAAAGAAGAGCGGTTAAACGGCCAAGCCCGTCTACGAAGGATTGTTAATCGGGCACCTGTTTCCTGTCTCCCGTCATAATCTTCATTGAGTGTTTTTCTTTCAAAATCTAGCCCTTCCCTCTGCTTCTTCTTCATATTCTCCTTCACCAAGCCCCCTTCAGTTAGAATTTTGTAGGTGATTTGTGGGGAGATATGAGTAGGCATGTATTTTCCTCTATTTTCCTTTTCTAGGTGAATATGGCTCCACATTGAATTTCTTATAAGTATTTAGCGCGAGTTCTTCAGTTTTTCCACATTTCCTTTGCTCTCTTCCTGACTTTCCTGAACTTTTTCTGTCTTGCAATCCCGAGGAATTTTGCTATTTCCCTTACTGACTTTCTGCTAAGTCACCGTTTGATTATTCTAACTTTGTCCCTTATTTGTTAGTTTTCTCAGATACTTGTTTAGTTCTGGTGTAAAGTTATTTCAGGATATTACACTACTCCTGCAAATAAAAAAAGTCTTATATATTCTTAGTTGTTAAAAACGTACAACGAGATACGTAGCAGAGCTCAATAAGAGGTGAAGAATGGACAAGCGGAAAAATGTAATCCTTATAACAATAGATGCTCTTAGAGCGGATCATCTAAGCTGTTTAGGATATCATAGAAAAACAAGTCCAAATTTAGATAACTTAGCTAAGGATGGTATTTTATTTACGCAAGCAATAGCAAATTCTGCAGGAACGCCTGCCTCTTTTCAGTCTATTCTTACCTCTACTTATCCGTTAATGTTTGGAGGATATGGGCATCTCTCTAAGCATAGAACTACAATCGCAGAAGTATTAAAGAGAAACGGTTACAGTACAGCAGCATTTCATTCTAATCCCTTTTTATCAAGACATTATGGCTATGCTAGAGGATTTGATACTTTTGTGGATTTTTTGAACGATCCACCAGCTATCAAAACTCTAAAGTATAAAGCTAAAGATAAAATAAAAAAATTATTAAATAGGAATGATTTTATGTATAAATTTGCGAAAAAAATGTACAGATATTTGAAGACATTGCTAAAAACTGACGAAATTTCATATGTTACTGCTGAGGTAATTACTAAAAAAGCACTTTTCTGGTTGAGAGAAAATCTAGAAAACAATTTTTTTATATGGATTCATTATATGGATGTTCACGAACCCTGTTCACCCCCATATGAGTATGTAAAATTATTTCGTCCACAAGGTATTAATAAACAGGAAATTAAGAAACTCAAGAAGAAATTATATTTTACTCATAAGATGTCATATGAAGAGTTAAAGTTATTAATTGATTTATATGATTCCAAAATAAGATATGTTGACAACATTTTAGGATCATTTTTCGACAAATTAGAAGATTTGGGCCTTCTGCACAATACTTTGATTGTGGTAACGGCCGATCATGGCGAGGAATTTTTAGAGCATGGGGAGCTTGCTCATCATCCAAAATTATATGACGAATTACTCCATGTACCTTTGATAATTTATGGTCCTAAATTTGTAGGTAAAAACATTAAGATCGATGAGCCTGTTGGCCTTATAGATCTAGCGCCTACTATTTTAGATATATTGGGTATTAAAAAAGTTAAAAACTTCTATGGAACGAGTTTGCTTCCATTAATAGAGGGGAAAGAAACAGTATCGGATGGTGGAGTAATAAGCGAAATTTGTAAAGAAAATGTCATCGAGGGCGGAAAATTGAAAATCAACCTAAAGAAAAGAATTATATCTTATAGAACGCGAAACTGGAAATATATATTTGATGAAGAAAATAAAAGACGAGAACTTTATTATCTACGTAATGACCCCAAGGAGACAAAAAATTTATCACAAGAAGAAAAAGAAAAAGTAAAAGAATTTGAATCAAAAATTTTGGACCATATATTAATGGAAGAAAGGATGATGATGATTAGTGAAGAAGAGAGAATCCGAGAAAAGGTAAAACTGCTAAGATCATTAAATAAATTATAATCAGACAAATCTCTTAAATATATTTTTTATTAAATCTGTATTTACTCCTATCTTTCTTTCTATTGCAAGGAGCAAATCTAGGTCTTCCTTGTCAATACTTTTTGTAAGGAGTGAAAACAAAAAATAACCAAAAAAGTAAGCAACCATCAAAATAGGGAGCATCCAGAATCTTACAGTTAAGAGTAAAGATGCAACATAAATAGACATGAAAAGGGTGACTGAAACACATATAAGCTTTAAATAATTCTTTGTAAAAGGATGTATTCCAGAAAGTTGATAAAGTTTAGTGGATGCAGTAGCATTAGCTAATATGTAAGACGAAGCAGATGCTAATGCTGCTCCAGTAATACCATACGGTGGAATCAAAACTGCGTTTAAGGTTACATTTATAATGGCACCCACTAAAGTCATATACATGAGTAGTTTTCCGCCCCCTATAGCAACCAAGCTTAAATTGTTCAGCCCCATAGATACGTGGAACATGAAGCCCAAGGCGAGTATCCTTAAAGCGGAGGAGGCGGGAACATAGCTGGTGCCAAAGAGGAAGCCCAGTACAACTTCAGGAAACAGAAACAGGACGAAGAACATGGGGAGGGTTGCGGAAAATATCCACTTTGTGATGACTTGGTAAATTCTCTTCAGTTCGTCCATTCTGTTCTCTGAGTAGAGTTGTGTGGCAATGGGATTATACATAAACCCAGTAGATGCCAAGAATATAGGAATTAGGTTTGCTAGAAGATAGGCAGCGTTGTATAATCCTACTACATCAGGTGTTTTGAAGAAGCCTAACATTAGAGTATCCGTCCAAATCATTGCCATAGCGAGAATTAATGCAACCAAAAGCGGTATAGAAAAAGTTAGTAACTCCTTTGTGGTGGATACTGTTTTTCTGCCCAATTTCACTTTTATCTTCAACGAATAGAACGTTAGAGTAAGGCATGTTGCAGTTACAGAGAGCGCAAAAGCATAAATAACTCCTTCAAAACCTAACCCAAGAAAAAATGCGGCAGTAACGAGTAAGAGAAAGAATATATTCTGAAAAATGTTCTGAAAATAAACCTTAATCTCTACCTTGCCAAAACCCCTGAAAACAGCCACAAGAACGTTCAGTAAAACGGAAAAGGGGATAGCAATGGAGATGATCTTCAGAGGTTTAGCAAGCTCTGGAGTATCAAACAACTTTGCCACCATATCCGATGCAGCAAATAGTATCAGGAAAGTCAGTACACTGGACACAGAAGCAATAAAAACAGCAGATCCTACAATCTCCTTCACTTTCATTTCCGATTTGCTTATATAATATGCTATCTGTCTTGTAACTCCTTCAGATAAGCCTAGTGTTGATATGGTAACAAACACATTGAATAGAGCCAAAGCAAGAGAGAAAATCCCATATTCTACTTGTGTAATGGTTCTTATAACCAGTATTCTCGAAAGTATACCTAAGCTCATACCTATAACCGTTCCTATAAGGACTATCCCTGCACCTTTAACCACTCTTTGCAGTGATGGGCTATTCATGCAGAACCCTTCAAATTTGCCGGTTTTTCCTACTTATCCTTACTTATGCGGTGGATAAAACCAGTTCCACGGCTTACCACATCTCGGATCATCTTCTCTACCATTTATCACCTTTGGAACTATCGTCTCATCGTTCCATGGCCTTCTCAATTCATCTGGATTCTTGTAGTCATACAATCTATTAACGAAGTAAATCAACATCGCTGGTTCATTTCCAACGGCTTTTATTCCATGCCAGTAATGCCCAGGAATTCTGACAACCTGCAAGTTTTCACCAGTTGAAACTATCTCATTAAGTTCCTCCGTTTTCTCGTCATAAGCACATATCTTTAATGCTCCTTTAACAACAACAAAATAATCTACCTGTCCTCTTTCATGCTTGTGCCACGCTCTTACAATCCCAGGGTAGCTTATCGACAGATTTGCTTGTACTATCTCATCTTCAAATATGTCTGACCAGTCTCTTCTCATAATCTCTGTAAAAAACCCTCTCTCATCTGCAAATCTCTTCAGAGGTTTAACAACAATTCCAAGCAACATCTCTTTATCCTCCCTCTTGATCTAATTAAATCAAGATATGTGACCTTTCTCTACTAAATACGCTCTAAGCGCCTCTTTCCAGTTCCTCATATTTATTCCATACGACTTGATTTTTTCAACGCTCAGAGCTGAATTTTTTGGTCTTTTTGCTTTTGTAGGATATTCATCAGATGTTATCGGAGATAGTCTTGCAGAAATATTAGCAATCTCAAAAATCTCCCTCGCAAATTCATACCATGTGCAGAAACCATCATTTGCAACATGATAGACCCCAAACGGTAATTTCTTTTCTATAATCTGCTTAATGGCCATTGATGCATCCATAGTATAGGTTGGAGATATCGTGATATCGTTCACCACTCTCAACTCGTATTCAGATTTTGCTTTTGATATCATAGTTTCTACAAAATTTCCACCTTTGCCACTGGCTCCAGCCACTCCAAAAAGGCTAGAAACTCGGATTATGTAATATTTCTCAGATAAATATTTAGTGAACAGTTCCCCGGCATATTTGCTGACACCATACGAATTTATAGGATTGGGCGCATCGTCTTCAGTATATGGTGTTTTCTTTGCCCCATCAAAAACATAATCTGTGCTTATGAAAATGTTAATAGCACCAACATCACTGGAAATTTTTGCAATATTCCTAGCGCCTAGTGAGTTCACAAGAAGAGTCTTCTCTGTATTGATTTCACACTCATCAGTTCTGTGATAAGCTGCCGTATTTATTACCACGTGTGGTTTAATTTCTTTAAGAATTTCGCAGCTAGAGTAATCTGTTATCTCTATCTCATTGTGGGTCAGTGGTATTACATCCTCGAAAACCTTAATCAAATCTGAACCTAATTGCCCAACTCCAATTATAGCGACCTTCAAAGTATCCCACCTCTGAGTTCAACCTCTTTAATTATTTTATGAGCTTCTATCAAATACTTGTACCACTCTACAGTTCTTGTTTTAATGCTATCTGTAATCTTGCCTTCTACTAATGCCTCATAAACCTCTCTTGCCCCCTCTTTTGGAGTGTATTTAGGTTTAAATCTTAAATTTCTTTCTATTTTACTGAAATCTACTCTGTAAGACCTTTTATCCGGCGAACCATACCACTCAAAGTTGAAGGGTATACCTATCGACTCAGCAATTAACCTAGCTAATGGCAATATTTGGACATTCTGATCATTACTACCCACATTATAAATTTCTTTATTAACGATTTCAGGAGGATTCTCTAGCACGGTTATAAATGCTCTTGATGTATCTTTAACGTGAACAAAAGGTCTCCATTGAGTGCCATCTCTCATTATCGGTATCTTTCCGTTTTTATAGAAACCTAGAACCATCCCGTTTATCGCCAAATCAAATCTCATTCTTGGAGACAAACCATAAACCGTTGCTTGTCTTAACACTGTTACACAGAAATTATTATCCCCCAATGGTAAAACCTCCTTCTCTGCTGATAAGTTAGCTTTAGCATAAGTTGTTAGTGGATTGGTTGGTGATTCTTCATTTACTATTTCATCTTGAAATCCATAAACACTACATGAGGAGGCAAGTATGTATTTAATGATGCCATATTTCTTAGCTAAATTTGCGACCCTAACCCTCCCTTTGTAATTTATCTCCATAGTTTTCGAGGGATCTAGCTCTCCGCTTGGATCATTCGACAACGCTGCTAAATCCATTACAGCATCCACATCTCGTAATATATTGGGGTCAAACCATCTTACATCATCCTTGATTATTTCTAGATTTGAGTCGGTTGCCACATGTGAAAGAGTTTCAACCCCAAAGAAAAATCTGTCCAAACACTTAACTCTGTATCCTTCTTCAAGCAACATTTGGGTCAAAACCGAGCCGATATATCCTCCCCCGCCAGTAATTAAAACTCTCAACGCTTATCACCCCCTCTCATAATACAATACTGGAGTTGTCGCCTACTATGAGTCTATATCCCCTCGGCATATGATCAAATTCCTGAATTTTGACACCTCTCCCTATAAGACTTTCAACGATTCTTCCAGCGTTTATGACTTTACTTCCATCCATAATTACACTATCTTCAATCTCAGTTCCATCAATTTCACACTCTTTTCCTAGAGACGTATAAGGTCCTATGTACGAATTGACAATTTTACAGTTGTGTCCAATAATACAAGGTCCCTTAACGACTGAGTCCTTTATCCTTGCTCCGCTCTCTATAACAACTCTACCTATAATTTTTGAGTTCTCAACTTCTCCCTCATTTTTTGGTTTAAGGCCATCTAGAACCAATCTATTTGCTTCTAATATGTCTTCTGGCTTACCGGTGTCCTTCCACCACCCAGTAACCTTTGTCCATCTAACTTCATATCTATGATCGATGAGCCACTGAATAGCATCTGTTATCTCAAGCTCATTCCTCCAAGAAGGCCTTATGCTCTTTACAGCCTCATGTATTACAGGTTTGAAAAAGTAGATACCAACCAGAGCAAGATTGCTTGGTGGAACTTTAGGTTTTTCGATGAGTCTCCTAATTGTTCCATCTTCATTAAGCTCTGCCACCCCGAACTGTTGAGGATTTTTAACTTCCGCAAGCATTATGCTAGCATCACAATTGCTTTTCTTGAATTTTTCTGCGTGCTCAACAATTCCTTCTCTTAGTATGTTATCTCCTAGATACATAACAAAGTCTTCGTCCAAAAACTCTTCTGCAACGAGAATTGCATGAGCCAAACCCTTGGGTTCACCCTGATAGATAAACTCTATTTCTGCACTCCAATCGACTGAATTAACTGTTTCCATAACCTGCTCTTTATTTGGCCCTACAATAATTCCTATCTCATCCACACCAGCCTCAATAACATCTTCAATTGCATAGAAAAGAATTGGTTTGTTGGCAACCGGAATAAGCTGTTTTTGTTGAGAATACGTCAGAGGACGAAGGCGAGTTCCATGCCCGCCAGAAAGAATCAGAGCCTTCATCGTAATCACCTTCAATTTATTATGATATTTTTAGAAGTTCATGAATTTAAAATTATTTTACAACTTTTGAAACAACGAAAAATTATTCCCAAAAACTATAGCAAAAAAGCAGGAAATTACAACACTATGTGCTGAAAAAATCAAATAAAGTTGAGGATAACTTTGTTTGGGTTTCTTTTCTCGCAATAGGATCGAGAGGATTCGGACATAGACGTTCTAGCAACCACGAATTATGATTCATTCAAAAGCTCAGATTTTTGGTTGAAAAAGCAGAGCCTATTATTGCATGTATTATGTTGCAAAAGCACTCCTGAGTTTGAAAGATAGCATTCGAGTTTTCTAAACATCCTTTTTTGTTTTCTATTATTGATTTTTTAAAGATTCCTGAATCTAATTCACAGATCCTCTATAACTCTTATCGCATTACCGGACACATCGGCACCCAGCCACATAACATCTACAAGTTTTTCCAGAGCTTTTAACCCTTCACTTTTTGAAATCAATCCTGTTTTAACCGCTCGACCAAAATACCCACTGATCCGATAACTTCAAGACCAAAATCCAGTGCGAACTTTCTGGCATCTGAATCGTCCGAGAGAACAGGAACCTTCAAAGCTCTAGCCAATAGAATTGCACTCGCCTCGCCATGATGAATTCCAACTTTCTCAGCAAGTGAATTTGCATCTGGTGGATCTTCAACAACTTTCATCCAGAGTGAGCATTTTCAATAATAAAAGCATCAGGCTTACCTTTTTCCCTCCCTCTGTCAATAACCTCAACCTTCACAGTTCTCGGAACTATTATTTCCTCAAAAATTTCTTTAAGCAAACTCAACCTTCCAATCTTCGCTAAGTGGATTGGAGGCCCAGCATTGCTGACAGCACTCATTTCATGGCCCACTCTAAATCCTTCCTCCTTACTCAGCCTCTCTATCTCCTCGACCATCTCTTTAGGCAGTCTGACAGACGCAGTAACCATCTTCACAATTGCGTCTTAATGTGAAGTATACTTAAACTTTTGGTTTGGAATGAAAGACGTATGCTGATATAACGAAACCACCTCGCAAGAGCTATATGTCTACTGTAAAACAGAACCGAGAGAACATAAAAATGCGATAGAGAATATCTGAAAATCATCTGAACAGTTTTAAAAACTCCTTAGCAGAGACTATTTTTATCCTTCCAAGTTCTCCGATTCTCAGAGGATGATTATCTCCACTGACCAAAAATTCAGCTCCACTCTCTACTGCACTCTGGATATTCTCGTAATTTCTTCAATAACTTCCCTCGAACTAACCTCAGCCCTCTCTAATATGCCCTTTATTTTAGGATATTCGAAGACTCTGGAAATCTCTCTCAGAATTTCTTTCCGAAATAAAACCTCAATTTTTCCGCTTGTAAAGAGTTCGTTGAACTCCTTGCTCAGTATTTTGTTAAAGAATATTGAAACCCTTAAAAAACTATCTTTGTTTTCTTGCCCGCTCAACAGCCTCCTCTATCAATGCATCGATGTTAAGATCTTCTTTTTCAACAGTAGACGATATCTTAGAACTTATTTCAGGAATACTCAGCCCCTCCACTTTTCTGAGAACGATCTCATCGCCTCTCACAATAACTGCCAGCTTTCCACCAGAAGATATACCTAATGCATCCCTAACTTCTTTTGTCAACTTATGTAAACTCAAGAATCCCCTTCAAATCTCTCCCTAAATCAGTTTTCGGTTCAAATCCAAGCTTTCTAGCTTTTGAGATATCTGCACAGCTCCTTCTTATATCTCCCTTACGGGGCTTGTCAAAAACTGGTTCACCGTTGATTCCACCGATCTCCATAATAATTTCAGCAAGCTCTAAAATAGAGGTCTCTCTTCCTGTTCCAACATTATAAGCTTCTCCATTCTTCCCTCTCTTCAAAGCCATCTCTATGAAATCAGCCACATCTCTAACGTGCACAAAGTCTCTCGTCTGTTTTCCATCTCCGTAAATCACCGGGGGTAGTTTTTGCTTAACCCTCGAAATGAATTTGGTTATGACGCCAGAATATGGATTGTTTGGATCCATTCTTGCTGAGAAAACATTAAACGGCCTAATGATGACAGTATGAATCCTATCCGAGAAAACTTTGCAATAGTATTCTCCAGCGAGCTTGCTAACTCCATAAGGAGAAATCGGACTCTTCGGATGTTTTTCATCAATCGGAACGTATTGCGGATTTCCGTAAACCGCTGCTGATGAAACGTAAACGAATCTCTCAACCCCATAGTCAGAGCAAGCCTTTAAGAGGTTAATCGTCGCAATAACATTATTTTCAGCATCGTAAACAGGATCATTCCAGCTGTTCTCAACAGAGACCTGAGCCGCCAGATGAATGACAGCATTCACATCCTTAACAACATTTCTCACGAACTCATAATCCCTTAAATCACCTTGAATAACTAAATCTTTCAACTCTTTAATTGAGCAATCCCTCAAATCAACTCCAAGAGCATCGCATTCATCTGCGAACCTTTCCAGAACGTATGAGCCAATTTGTCCGCTTGCTCCAGTGACCAAAACTCTCATATGAGAGATTTACTGATTTTAATGAACTTATTATTTCCGAATCAGTTTGAATAGTCATCTACCTACTTAACAAATTCTGTGTGATCCCAATTTTTCTTTGCGATCTCCCATTGCCTTTCATCGCTCGTCAAAAAGCTGTTAACTTCTTTGCCTGCGCCAGATATAGAGCGTCGTAAACAGTTATTTTTCTTCCATTGATATTTCTATAGCATTATCGAGATACTTCTCACATGGCTCAGAAACCACAACATCCTTGAGCTTTTTCAGTGCCTCAAACATTGTTTGCATCTTCACGCGATGTCTCTTTATGAAGCACGTGATGTTTCCAAATCGCATTTAGAAACTTCTATCAGAGCCAGCGTTAAAGAATGCGACTCATCTACAAATATTTCCTGACTTTTTTCCCAGTTGTCCTCTCTGAGAACGTATTTAGCCAGCGATGAAGCATCAATTACTCTCACGATCGTTCCTCACATATCTTCTTGCGGTACCTTTTCTCGCTCTTGGTAAACTTGCAAGTATCGCATCTATTTCTTCCAAGGTTTTCTTCCTTTTACATTCTCTGACTTTCGCTTCTATGAACTTTCCTTATCTCTTCACTCCAGTTAATTTCAATTTCTTTCATACTCTCCTTAAGTTCCTTTGGAATTCTAAAACTGATAACATTATGAGACAACTTGTTGTATTACCGTTGTGTAAACGTTTCTGTATTACTATACCTTCTATCACTTAAAGCAGATCATTAGCTCTTATTGCACTTACCAGATCCTCGTGACACCGGAAATTTTCTCGAAATCTAAATCATTAGTTACCATCTTTACCATTGCAAAATCTCAAAGCGCATGAAGCGTGAATGGCATCCCTCGGCATTACGTTAAAGTTTTTAATTATCTCCTGAGCCCTTAATAGAATTCCAAAATCCACAGAAACAATTTTGAGATTTGGGAAACTTAAGAGCTCTACCAGCTACCAAACTCTCATCTCTTCCAGCATATTTTCGAATGGCATAAACTACTTCGTCCCATGTTAACGTGGATGTATAACCCTCTACCTCTCCCTTGGCCAGTTTAATCAGATACTCTCTGGCCTTTCTGACTTCGCTGATTGTTTCCTCATAAATCTGAGGTAAAATGAATACGTTTGCATCAAAGTAAAACATCTTCATCAACCTGTCTGTAATAATCTTCTTTTAGCTTTTTCAAATCAACAAGCCCGGATTGCTTTTTCTTCACAAGCGAACGCCACTCCTCCACAAAATCTACACCGGATTTCTCCGGTTTTATTACAATTTCATCTTTTCTGACCTCAAACACAACTTTGGTTCCTCCCCTAATTCCGAATTTTTCCCTGATATCTTTCGGTAGGGTTACTTGGCCTTTCTTACCAATATTCGAATTCTTACCATATGGTATGAATTAATAGTATTCTTAAAAACATTATCTATCCTTTAAAGAGCATCTGAAGATGATGTCGTTTCATCTCATCATCTCAAGAAGCACCAGTACTCCAATGATGAGAATCGTCACATTAATGACTTTCTTTAGCTTATCAACATCTATTTTTGAGCTCATGTAAGACCCCAGATAGACACCGGGAAGAGTCCCCGCAATCAGAACCAAAGCTAAATGATAATCTATGTTCCCAAGAAATGCATAGTTTAAAGAGCTCAGCGAGGAAAGAACCAAGCTGTAGAATAGAGTGATGCCTACGACCTCTCTTGGAGACACTCTGGCAAGATTCATCAAAGCGAAGCTGACTATGACTCCGGCACCAACTGAAGTGAACTGAACTGTTAAACCAACGATGAATCCAAGAATATAGAGATATTGCATCCTTGGTCTTAGCCAAGAGTGAAATTCTCTTCTGGTCAAACTCAGAAAAGCGCTGACAACCAAGATCACTCCGAGAAGAAGTTTGAGATAGTGGTTTAGAGTGTTCTCATCTACAGTTCTTAGAAGAACGGAACCAATGAGAATTGCGGGCAAACTACAGCAAAAAGCCTTAAACCGATATCAAACCTGATCTTCTCTTTTCTGTGATGAAAGATGACACCAAAAACTTTGGTAAAAGCTGCATACAGCAAATCAGTTCCGACCGCAATAAGAGGCTCAACTCTGAGGAAGATAAGAGAAGGAGTCATTAAGGCTCCTCCCCCAATTCCAGTCAGCCCAACCAAAAAACCAACAATAAAACCAAGAGATGCAAATAAAAGCATTGAAAACACCTACGGAAGAAATCCAAGTTCTCTGGCTTTTCTTAAAACCTCTTCGGCCTCCTCTTCCGGAGTCATCTTTGAGGTATCAACAACAACCTCTGGATTCTCCGGCTCCTCATAAACTCCATTATAACCGGTCAATCCCCTGATCTCTCCTCGCATAGCCTTCTTATAAAGACCCTTTGGGTCCCTTTGAATTCTTACTTCGAGCGGTGCATAAACATACACTTCAATGAAATTCCTTATTTCCTTTCTCGCATACTCTCTGATAGCTTTATAGGGAGATATGAGGGAGACTATCGCTATAATGCCATTTCTTGAAAGAAGTTTGGCCATGTGAATGACTATTCTGTTGTGCATTTCCCTTGCTTCCCTGCTGAATCCTAAATCTGGATAGAGAGTTCTCCTCAGAATATCTCCATCTAAAATCTCCACCCTGTATCCACTTTCTTTGAGCTCTTTCTCCAGAGCGCTCGCTAGAGTTGTCTTACCCGCACCGCTTGGACCTGTAAGCCATACTGTAAAACCTCTCTCCAAGTTTTTCCACGTGCTCATATCAAGCTTCTCCCCCTCAAAACTTTTCTCACTCCAAACAGTCTGAGCACCGTTGGAGCGAAATCATATATTGTTAATCTCATATTTCTTGAGCTCTCCATCTCAGGAAGATAGAGGGAGAACACACCATCCTCGCTATGAACCGCGTCATCAGGACCCAGATCATTTTCCAATAAGTAGGGTATTTCATATCCCAGAGTTCCCGCAGCTCTCCAACTCAGATTATCGAAGTAGACCATCAAGTCTGGCTTATCTCCATTGACAACTGGATAGATCTCCTCAGGATAGAATACCTCGGTGTCCCATTTCTCACCGTTGGGACCCCTTACACCCCTTATCATCTCGGCGACCTCATCCCTGACTTTCTCATATTCCTCTGCTCTGATTATTCCATGTGGCTCCCTCCCTTCCACATTCAGAAAAACTCTGGAATAATATCCTCCCCAAGCCCAAGCTATTGTTCTGCTCCAATCAACATCAAGCTCCTCAAACTTGACCTGTCTTCCCTCCTCGAGTATCTCGGGATTTCTGATCTTCAGAAGTCCCTCCTCAATCAACCACTGATTTATTGCAAAAGCTCCTTTCATTGCTTTTATTCCGTGATCGGAGACCATCATAACGGCAGTTTCATCCAGATCCAGAAGCTCTAAAATTTTACCTACCTCCTTATCGAGCAACTTGTAGTAATCGATGATCACATTCCTGTAAGGATTGTCATCTCCGGGATAGAGATGGTGATGTTCATCAAAATACTTCCAGAAAGCGTGATGCACTCTATCCAATCCAATCTCAACAAACTGGAAATAATCCCAGTCTTTCTCCTCAATTAAATATCGAATGACCTCAAATCTTTTTTCGGTCATCTCCCACAGTTTCTCTTTAACCTCATCCCTATTCTCCTTTCTAAACACCACATCGAAGATGTACTCTCCAGCAACTCTCTCAATTTCACTCTTGAGTTCTTTTGGATACGTGTACTCAGATGAAGCATCTGGAGTTATGAAACAGCTGATGAGCCACCCATTTATCTTCTTTGGCGGATAACTCGGAGGAACTCCAACCAAAATCGATTTCTTATCTTTCTCCGCTATATAATCCCAAACACCTGGCTCTTTCACCATCAAACTATGAGCAATCCAGACCTCATTGTAAGTTCCTCCTTTTCTGTGTCTGAATCCATACAATCCAAGTTCCCCAGGTGTTTTTCCAGTAGCCATTACCATCCATGCTGGAATCGTGATGGCAGGAATGGTGCTCCTCATAGGACCATAAATCGATCTTTCGACAAGCCACTGAATATTGGGCAGATCCTCCAAAAATCTTCCAAACAAAAATTCTGGTGGAGCCGAGTCAAGACCGATAACAAAAACTTTCTTCACCTTTTCCGTTCCTTCCATTCAAACACCTCCAAAATGAGCTCTAATTATCTCTAAAGCTTCCTCAACCCCCTTCTTCTCACATATACATCCCAAAACTTCCCTTTTTCCTCCAGCAGAAAATCCCTTAGCCTTAAGTTCTTTTATTACCTTGAGCAAATCTATTCTTTCCACCATTCTAGGAGAGACCCTGAAGTAGAGTTGAGCCTTTCCGTGAAAATCACTGTTGATAACCAAAGCCCCATCGTAACCCATTTCCCAAACTGCTTTCCTTGCAACCTTGGAAATTATATTGAGAGGACTTGAAAACTCGATGAGAGCTACGTTGTCTTCTTTTTCAACATTTAAAATAGCGTTTTCTATAGCATTTTTTATTTCCTCAACTTTTTTAATCCATGGCTCATAAGTTAAGAGTTCCCTTGCTGAATTTTCAAGCATTACTCTAACGGCTTCCTCCACACCCTCCCGATCCATAGATATGTAATTTGAATCTATGAGTTCAACAAGTCTTAGAGCTTCTTTTTCTGAAAGATTTTCTCGAGCAAGAAGCTCTCTTACCTTAGGAATTTCAAAAGCTTTAGTGCCTGCATCTCCTATAGTACCAAGAGCGCTCCATGAGTTCCAGATATCGAAATATCTGGAAATAACAAAAGAAGTGGAAAGAGTTTCTTCACCGCTGAGTGCTGGATTTATCTGCTTCACCAGCGGATTTTCAATTCTCTCCTGAGGATGATGATCTATGAAAATGGTGTCCTTTTCTATCTTTTCAACCTCGCTTGGAAGATTCAGATCAAGGATGTAAACTCTTTCCGCTTCCTCTACTGCTCTCTTAATCCTCTCATCAAAACGAAACTCTCCAATAGGTGGAGAGAGATTGAAAAGATTCTCTAAATTGAGAGCTTTAATTAGTAAAGCCGCAGAGGTTATTCCATCTGTGTCCCAGTGGTGAATAACCACCATAAACTTTTCCACTCCATAAAAGGATTTTTAAACTCGTTTATTACTCTGTAAAACTCCAGAAGTTGCTCGTTTAAGTGTTCTCCCCCTGAGTTTGGAAGAAGCCACCCTTCTAGTCGGTTTTCTTCCATGTGGTTTGGAGACCATGGTCTTCACCTTAAAAATTTTTAAAAGTATAGTTTTAATCGAGATAGCCCAGAGCACGGAGCCTTTCCTTAACTTTTTCTTCCTCCTCCTCGCTGAAGACTTCTTCCTTCTCCTCCTCTTCGAGACTTGCGAGGACCTCTCTCAACACATATGTAACGTAGTCCGAGACCGAAGTGAATCCGGTTCCTTCAATTCTCTTCTTTATCTTCTCATAGAGTGGCTTTGGTATGGAGACCGTAGTGTATTTCTTCTCCTTCTCATCATTCACGGGAAACACCTCTCTTAATGATATGTAATGTATTTTAATTAAGAAATATATAAATGTGTCGAGAAGAATAATCATCTTCCAATTTTCAAATATAGCAAAAGAGCTGGCACAGCCAGATAAATTACGAATTCGAAGATAATTAAAAAGTGGAAGAAATTGAGCAAAGAGATGACAATTAACCAAACCATGAAATATCCTGCTCCGATGTAAGTGAGAGATGAGATTAAAATTATTGTGGTTATAAAGCCTGTGAGTTTGGTCAAAAAAAGAAGAGAGGGCTCCAAAAAACCTGTGAACAGCAGTACAAACAGTATCAATCCCAAGATTATACCGTTTACAACATCGTCAAGTTCTTCGGAGAGAGTTGTAAGCATTTCAACCCAAAGTTAGTTTTTATTTTTCCTTACTTATTTAAATTTAGGCAAGAATATGTGACGCATAGGTTCTCTTTTGTCTCCAAAGAAGCAAATCCACACCTAAAAGCTTAAAAAGGTGAAGAAAAAGTAGAGTATAAACCGAAGGATACGATCAACGAAAAGCGGAGAGTGGATGTGATTCTTTGCGGGGGTTGCCGAGCTGGACAAAGGCGCCAGATTCAGGGTCTGGTCCCGTAGGGGTCCGGGGGTTCAAATCCCCTCCCCCGCATAGGATTTAAAGTGAGAAAAAGGTGAGAAACTGATGAGAATTCTCGTGACGGGGGGCGCAGGGTTTATAGGTTCTCATCTGGTGGATGTTCTGATGAAAGAAAACCATGAGATTAGAGTTCTGGACAACCTGAGCGCTGGAAATTTGGAGAATTTAAAAGGGTGGATGGGACACAGAAACTTTGAATTTTTGAGAGGCGACATGAGAGATTTGAAGATCGTTCAAAAAGCCTTGGAAAATGTTGATGTGGTTTTTCATCTTGCTGCAAATCCCGAGGTCAGAGTTGGTTCTCAAACTCCAGAAGTGCTTTACGAAACCAACGTGCTCATCACTTACAACCTTTTGGAGGGGATGAGAAAAAAAGATGTCAACGAATTGATCTTCACTTCATCCTCCACGGTTTATGGAGATGCAGAAATCTTGCCTACACCAGAGGATTACGGCGCTCTCGAACCGATAAGCGTCTACGGAGGAGTTAAGCTATCGGCAGAGGCTTTGATGAGCGGTTATGCCCATACTTTTGATATCAAAACATTGATTTTCAGACTGGCCAACATCATAGGAAAGAGATCTAATCACGGTGTGATCTACGATTTCATAAGAAAGCTGAGAAAAAATCCACAAGAACTTGAAATTCTTGGAGATGGAACTCAAAGAAAGAGTTATCTTCATGTGAGTGATACTATCGAAGGGATTCTATATCTTTATCATAGATTTAAAAATGAAAGAAGAATGGTTGATGTTTACAACATAGGTAATGAAGACTGGATAACTGTTAAAGAAATAGCTGAGATCGTTAGCAAGGAGATGAACTTGAAACCCAAATTCCGGTTTACTGGAGGAGTGGATGGAGGAAGGGGCTGGAAAGGCGATGTTAAGATGATGTTATTGAGCATAGAGAAAGCAAAGAAAAGAGGATGGAAACCTAAAATGAGCAGTAAAGAAGCAGTTGAAAGAGCAGTTAGAGAGCTTTTAGACGATTTCAAGTATAACTAAGTTCTATGCAACTCATGCTACCACTATGTGAGAGTTATTTTTATATGCTCGCGATACGTTCAACCAGACACCTTCTTCAATTTAAAAAATTAAATTAAATTGAAACACTCTTCTCAAATGGTACAAAATCTCCACCTATTTTCGATTTTTTGTCAAAAAACGCAGATGTTGAGAGCCCAATAATATAGCGTTATTAGGTTGAATCAGATTCTATTATGACCTTATAACGATATTCGCTTCTAAGGGTTTTAAATTATCTAAGTAGTAATTAAGTACACTCTATAAGTTTTGCCTTTATATTCAACATACCAACCACTTAAGCTCCTCATCTTGTTAAATTCCTCAATTGAGATCTTTAACGTGGCTTTACCTTCTTTTTCAGCAATTTCGAGAGCTTTTTTAAGTGTTGGCAGATCTTTTAGCTCCTCGTCTGTAAGAACTTTAGCACTGGAGTGGTTCGCAATCTCCACATGCACGTACTTGTCGATGTATTCCTGATGGAGAAAGTATCCTACTATCGCAAAAAATCCAACAACCGCGCCCAGTACAATTAACATCAGTAGTATTTTTCTCAACGTAACCATCTCCTCTCTAAAAGTCCTTTATTCTTTTTCTAAATTCAATCTAGAGTGACCTAACAAAACCTTTCTTTTTCTATCACCTACCACGTTATCAATCTTTTTTGATCCTATTTTAGTCTGATTTCAACTCAGAGAACAGAGAAATTACACGTAGAGGTGAGAGAAAAATTTCAATCCTATTTTAGTCTGATTTCAACAAAACTTGAGGGAGATCCAATTCCGATGTGGTTTGAATTTCAATCCTATTTTAGTCTGATTTCAACTTGACCAGAAAAGCTTAAATAAAGGGGTATATCCCCTATTTCAATCCTATTTTAGTCTGATTTCAACGCTCACTAATTTTCTCTTCTTTTTCAATAAAAATCTTTTTCTGGAGCTTCTTTCATTTATAAGATGTCAGGAATCTCTGAAGATGAGGTTCATTTATAAATATCCCTGATTCTTAATTTGAACTTCTTTTAAGAATTTCTTCTTTTTAAGAGAAGAAAAGAGA